>Ga0182027_10000205_pt1 | contig 98347 bp, 102 predicted proteins | sample 712E1DmetaG_FD_121300 | JGI IMG/M metagenome (GOLD analysis project Ga0182027, IMG submission 121300) | Permafrost microbial communities from Stordalen Mire, Sweden - 712E1D metaG (Illumina Assembly) | ecosystem: Environmental > Terrestrial > Soil > Wetlands > Permafrost | place: Sweden...
AAATGCAATTGAAACTCCTTCCACTTCATCAGGAACATTCATTTCCTTCTCACTTCCAAATCCCAAAGGACGACAGTATATTGATTCTGAATTTGAATAATCAAATTCTAAACCACATTTCCATGCTTTTTCATTTATTATTCCCTCAACTATCACATCGATTCGAATATTTTTTGTTGATTGCTTATCATTTTCTCTTTTTACATCACGGACATGCAAGGCGTGCCACAGAAGATTAGCATCTGGCACAGGCAAACTTATCAAATCCCGCCGATTAATGGTAACAGCAGAACGTTTTTTAGGAGTTTCTGTCCCTTTCCTTTTTTCCAACCACCGCTTTAAACCTATATCCCAAAGAGCCAATACCTGCAATGCCGATGTTTTTCCTGAATTGTTTGGCCCAATAAATACAACGGGATTGCCCAATTCAATTTCAGCATGAGTGAATAATTTAAAATTCTTAATGGTGAGTTTTGTAATCATTTTTTATTCCCCCCTTTTAACCTTCAAGCGTCTTTAATTTCTTAACTTTTCAATAATCCCTTTAAAACTCTCCAGTCCAGCCTCGATGTTCTCAATGATCTCGGTTGCCAAGACATCCGGATCAGGAAGATTGTCGAGATCGGTCAAGCTTTTGTCTTTAAGCCAGAATATGTCGAGACTGGTTTTATCCCGGGTAATGATTTCGTCATAGTTAAACTTGCGCCAGCGGCCTTCGGGGCTCTTCTCCGAAAATGTTTCTTTACGCTTATGACGATTGCCCGGGTTGTAACACTCGATGAATTCTTTCAAATCTTCAAACTTGAGCGGATCCTTCTTTAAAGTGAAGTGCATATTCGTCCGGAAATCATAAATCCAGACTTCTTTTGTTTGGGCATTCTTGCTGGCCGGGCGGTTATCAAAAAAGATGACGTTTGCCTTCACACCCGGCTTGTAGAATATGCCGGTCGGTAGCCTCAAAATGGTATGCAGGTCTGTGGTCTCCAAAAGCTTCTTCCGAACAGTCTCCCCCGCGCCACCCTCAAAAAGAACGTTGTCCGGCACAACCACGGTAGCCTTACCATCGGCTTTGAGCATCGTGTGGATATGCTGGACAAAATTGAGCTGTTTGTTCGAAGTTGTTGCCCAAAAATCCTGCCGATTATAAACAAGGTCTTCGCCCTCTTCTTCACCTTCCTCATTGGTAAACGTCATACTGCTCTTCTTACCAAAAGGAGGATTGGTCAGAACATAATCAAACCTAGCGCCATTGTCCGCGATCAACGAATCAGCGCGCTCAACCGGAGGCAAATTGTCGAGGTCTCCAATGTTATGCAAGAAAAGGTTCATTAAGCACAAACGCGCCGTGCTCTGCACAATCTCCCAGCCCTTGAAGGTTTTATATTTAAGAAATTGGAGCTGGTCTTTATTGAGCTGATAATTATTCTTATTCGTAATGAAGTCATATACCGCAAGGAAGAAGCCACCTGTTCCGCATGCTGGATCAGCAATCGTCTTTTCCGGTTCCGGGCGCATACACTCGACAAGGGCTCGAATCAGCGCACGTGGTGTAAAATACTGCCCGGCGCCGCTTTTTGTATCCTCGGCATTCTTCTCGAGCAAGCCCTCATAAATATCACCTTTAACATCCGTGCCAAGCTTGACCCATGACTCCTGATCGATCATCTGAACAAGACGATAGAGCTTGGCGGGATCGGAAATCTTATTTTGTGACTTAAAGAATATCTTCCCGAGCATGCCGCTTTTCTGGCCAAATTCACGCAAAAGCGTAACATAGTGCGTCTCTAATTCTGCGCCTCGTTTACTGACAATTGATTCCCAACAATATTCCTTTGGGATATCAAGCCTACGATTATAGGGCGGCTTGGAATACTCATCGGCCATCTTGAGAAACAACAAATATGTCAGCTGTTCAAGATAGTCACCATAACCAACGCCATCGTCCTTAAGGACGTTACAATACGACCAAACTTTAGAAACTAATGCATCAGTCATGATTCTTTTTCCCTTTCAACTTACCCTGCAATGCCTCTTTTTCGGCTGTAATCTTTCTAAGTAATGCATCGACTGAATTTTCACCGGATATTAAATCTCTGTGCTCTTTGCGCCACTGCTCTGTCAGCTTGCCCTCAAATGCCTGTTTAAGAATGCTTTGCCGTAAAGATTCAGCCTTCTGTAAGTTTATGTGTATTGTTTCTTCAATCTTTTCACAAAGAGAAAAACGAGATTCGATCTCTTGTACAATGGCCACCTGCTCATCGCGTGAAGGAACCAAGAACGTAAGCCTTTGAAACTTGGACTTGTTGAGAATTGGAAGTGTCGTCGCGGAGGCATTAGACTTTATCTGCTCTTGGAAATTTGGCGAAATACAAAAATAATACACATATTCGCTAACCATAAAATCTTTCGGTACAATTGCGTTAATTTGCTGATTGCTGGCCCCTGCCCTTCTTATCAGCCCGGTTTTCCCAATTGTAGCCCCGATGCAGGTCACCAAAATACTCTTGGATGGCAACATCCTTGCCTTTTCTATCCCTTTCTCCGTCAATCCATCGATCGAGTCAATTGTCATAAAACCAGCATCCAAATCACCAGGCTTGTACAATGGATACGCCCGGCCATAATAACTCGACTCCTGTTTTGACGGAGTATTCCCGGTAATAACTTCTCCAATTTCATCAACAGACATTTCTTTCCAGTTTTTCCTACTAAACCCTTTTGAAGAACCTCCATCAAAAGCGGCGTTTAATACAGCTTGCCGATAAACTTTCAACTGCTCTTGGGCTTTTTTGAAGTTTTCGATGGCATTATCGAGGTCAGAAAATAATTCTTCAATAATCTCAATAACGCGATCTTGCTCTGGCGAGGAAGTAAAAGGGATCCGCATATTTCGCGCTTGACCAGAAGTTAAATGAACTCCTTTAACATGCGACTGGATCTCTTTATATCCCGTATGCGACAAAAAATAATAGAAACAAAACTTTGGGCTAAGAAAACCGACCTTTCCGCTTATTCCTAATAGCTCACCGCAAAAATAAATCTCTTTATAGTCTTTAGGTAATTTAGTGACAAAACAAATCTTCTTCCCAATGTGTTCGGAGGAATGTGCCGATGCGGTTATCAATACATCATGAAGTTTTAAATCTCGTAAATTACCAATCGAACTCTCACCCACAAATCCATCTTTATCCTTCGACCAATCAATGCCACTATAATCAACGTCGCGAAATTTAACGATTTTATAATCGCCCGCGCTTAAATAATCCGATTTCTTCGGAGTTTTTCCAAGATCAACATCTGCAATGTCAGATAAATTGACCTTTGTCCATTCACTGGGAATCGTTAATTCAACCATATTCTTACGCCACCAATGCTTCGTTTAATTCACTGATCAACTTTTCTGTTTGATCCCCAAAAAGCTCATGCAACTTTCCAAGCCCACCCCGCTCACCAAAAGGTGATAATGAAAAATCATCCGGCTCAACATGAAATGACGTTGCTATGTGATCACGGATCATGTAAAGCCATTCCATCTGTTCCTGATTAAAATGTTTATGCCCGGACTGCGCACGTACAACCCAATCACGGAAATTCCTGCGCGCGATCGTGTCATAATCCGTTAGCTCTTTGTCTATCCCGACAATACGCCGGATAAGTCCAACGAGTGCCGTCAATTCGCTCTTTGGGCTTCCAGCGTGACTCTTTTCAAAATGGGCATACGCATCCCATACCCGAAACGGCGCCATATTTGGTTTCTTTTCGCGCAAAATATCAAAAACTTCCTTGATCATTTGATAGGTGATATCGCGTCTACGATACGGCTGGCTATAGAAAATGGAAAGGGCCTTGATCTCGTCTTTATGCGCCTCAATAAATTCCTTAAAATCTTTGACAATCGCCTTCGCCTGCTCAACCGCCTGCTTGTCCCATCCTGCAAAAGTTACACGGTCTATATTGACGGTGTCTATGATCTGCTCAAGTGACCGGCGCACCGTTTCTATATATTCGTTTAAAGGCCCGTTAAAGACGTGGCTTGCCTGTTTTGCCAAATCTTCCTGTGCGCGTTTTAATTTTTCATCCTGAGGAATATCCGTGTCAGGAAAAAGCTTCTTTGCCTTTTCTTCGATCAAATCCGGGTTATGCGCATCAAGAAGGCCAGTTACTATTGCCCCCAGCGGTATCCCACCAGACAACTCTTTGATCTTCTGGCGTTCTTTGTCCTTGATCTGGCGATCCATTCGCGTCAAACGATTTGCCAGTGACAAAAATGTATCTTCATCCTTCGCCCCCATCAATACGCCATTAAGTAAATCTTTAAGGGGTACGGAGCTTTTGCGTTCCAGCGGACGGCTGTCAGTTTTTAATGACTTTGCGACTCCGACAGCATCAACAATAACGAAGTGATCTTTTTCATACTTTGCCGAAGGTGTCACTTTCTTTAAATCATCCAGCCCCAGTGTTCTTGTGCCGCGGCCTTTCATCTGTTCAAAGTAATTGGCCGAACGCACATCACGCATGAAAAGTAAACATTCCAGAGGTTTGACATCTGTGCCGGTGGCTATCATATCCACAGTAACCGCAATGCGCGGATTATATGAGTTTCTAAACTGTGCCAGCAAGGTGTCGCCGTCCTCTTCGGCCTTATAAGTGATCTTCTTGCAAAAATCATTCCCCTCCGCAAATTCTTCCCGCACAATTTCGATGATGTCATCGGCATGACTGTCCGTCTTAGCAAAAATTAAAGTCTTGGGTACTTCCTTGCGGCCGGGGAATATCTCCGGAAGTTTATTCTTGAATGCTTTAATGACATTACGTATTTGACTGGGATTAACAACATCACGATCCAGTTGCTGACCGCCATACTTGATCTCTTCGTCCAGCTGTTCCCAGCGTTTCTTGCGCGTTAAACGCTCACGCACATCCACATATTCCTTGGCTGATATCTGCGCTCCCTGTTTGGTAACCTCTGTTTCAATCGTAAACACGTCATAAGGGACGTTAACAAGATCCGCAACTGCCTGCTCATGAGAATATTCGCTGACGATGTTTTCTTTAAAGAACCCAAACGTCCTCTTGTCTGGTGTCGCGGTTAGCCCAATCAAAAAAGCGTCAAAATAATCGAGCACCTGTTGCCAAAGGTTATAAATTGATCGATGACACTCGTCGATGACAATAAAATCAAAGAACTCGAGAGGAATTTTCTCGTTGTAAACAACCGGCATGGGCGCCTTGGGTTGCCACACCTCATTAGGATTGACTTCCTCTGCCGCTTCATCTAACTCTTCCCCTTTTAAAATAGAATAAAGCCGCTGGATAGTGCAGATGCAGACTTGCGCGTCCTTTGAAACATAGCTCGACTTGAGCCGCTGTACGTTATAAAGTTCGGTAAATTTCCGATTGTCGTCCGCCGGTGTATAGGCCATGAACTCTTGCTCGGCTTGTTTCCCAAGGTTCCTCGTATCGACAAGAAAAAGCACCCTTTTGGCTTTGGCAAATTTCAAGAGGCGATAAACAAAGGTAACGGCAGTGTAAGTCTTGCCGCTTCCGGTCGCCATTTGAATAAGAGCTCTGGGATAGTTTTCCTTGAATGATTTCTCAAGATTCTTGATCGCATTAATTTGACAATCGCGTAAGCCTTTTTCATCAAGAACAGGGATATCGTGTAATCTTGCCCGCAGATTCTTTGAAACAGACAACCATTCTTTAAATGTTTCCGGTCTTGGGAAGGAAAAGGTCTGTCTCGCGCGAGGCTTGGGATCATTAAAATCAGTAAAACGGGTTATTTCTCCGGTACTTTCATAAACATATTTAAGGGGTTCATTATCGACGTATTTAAGCTGTGCCAAAGCGTAAGCCTCTGCCTGAGCTTCATGGACCGTCAGCCGATGACCTTCTTCTTCGCGCTTAGCTTCAATTACACCGATCGGTTTACGCTCCACAAAAAGTACATAATCGACCGGCCCAATATCTGTCGGATACTCCCGAACGGCAATGCCGAGCCCGGCGTTGAAGTTCAATGCTTTTCTATCTTGCACCTTCCATCCGGATTGCGTAAGCATTGTATCAATTTTGTCGCGGGCTATCTGTTCAGGGTTTTGGTTTGGCATAGTTATTCCATAGTCCCTTCATCAGCAAAACTATAGTATTTATCTCCACCAATAATGACGTGATCCAATAACTTGATTTCCATAAGCTTCCCCGCATTATTCAATTCTTTAGTGAACTTTTTATCCTCCGTACTTGGTGTTATATTTACGCTGGGATGGTTATGCACACAAACAATCGACTTGGCGAACTTCTGCAAAGCGGCGTGGATAATTTCGCGAACAATCGGAAAGGCGTGATCGACCGTTCCAACGGCGGCATCGGAAATGTCTATAATTCGGTGATTGCTATCAAGGTAGACGACCTTAAAGACCTCTGTCTTAAGGTCGCGCATGTGGGGCATGACGATGTCAACGACATCCTTGGCAGAGGCGATCTTCTGCTTGCCCGTAGACACAACATCCTGCTGATAGCGCCGCCCTATTTCAAGTGCGGCCTGAATGTGGGCCATTTTGGCCCCGCCCAGCCCCTTGAAATCCATCCAGTCGCGGGTGTCAGTGTGGGCCATATTTCTAAAAGAGCCGAATTTGGCAAGGATCTTGCGCGAAAGGTCGATGGCGCTAATACCTTTTGAGCCGGTGCGCAAAAGAATGGCCAAGAGCTCGGAATTACTCAAATCGCCAGCACCTTTCTTGAGCAATTTCTCTCTTGGCCTGTCATCTAATGGCCATGATTTTATACCTGTTGGTTTTGAATTCTTCATCACGTTTTCTTTATTTCACACTTTGTCGTTAATTTCCTACTTCATCCTCACACGGCGGATACTGCAACGGTGATTCTCCGATACTCTCCAAGACTTTCGGTTTTAAATCCAGTTTTTCTGCATTGCGTTTCTCCACAAGCTCCACATTAAACTGCCAGCCATCGCCGTAATCGAAGAGGAAAATCATTTTCTCACCGATATACTTAAACGCCTGCGAAATCTTTGTCTTTTTGACACCTTTGGCTTGAGGGCGTGATTTCTCTCCAATATCCACGAACAACTCAAACATCTTTTTACTGTTCTTGCGGTCTTTTAAGGTATCATAAAATCCAAAGCAATGGTCAAACTCAAAATCAAATGCCTGCGTGATGACTTTGGCAAAGTTATAAAGCGTTTTAGTGGGAACAATCTGGATTTTGCGGATAATCCTTTTTTCCTGCGTGCATTGTTCATCACCGTAAAGCCAGACATTAAAAATGTAGTATTCCAATGCGCTTGGCTTTTTAGCCTTTTGAGCGGTCTTCTTTGCTGATAAACCAAGCCCTTCAACCACCCGGGCCACCTTATGCCCACATGTGGCGCAAAATCCCCTTAACACTATGTCAGGCATGACCAATTCTAGACCATAATCAACAATCGTCACCGCACCCCGGCATTGCCCGCAAAAGACATTGCTTAGAATCTTGGCTTTGATGTCCACCGGTAAAGCCGTCCAAACATTTAATGCTTCATTTGCCATTCTTATCCTTTATACTTTCCCAAGACAACACTTTTTATATTTCTTCCCGCTTCCGCAAGGGCAAGGCTCATTGCGGCCAATCTTGGTCTCAGGAAGAAGTACCCCTTTCTCCTTCTCCTCTTCTACCGCGTCCTTTTTCCAACGCAACTGTCTTTCCTGAATTTCTTCTGTGTCATAAAAAGTCAACCAATCTCTTTCACGTCCAACTATCCTTGCCTCAGTGTAACAAAGATCCCTCTCAACATCTTTAGGGAAAAAATGAGCATTATAGAATTGATTCGACCGCTTGCGATCTTCTTCAATCTTCCCAAAAGCCAAAAGATCGTCCTTATATTCCTCACACTTTAAATCAAGCAGAACGTCACCGGCACTTTGCCGCGTTTCTTCATCATCTTCTTCATTTTTGAATATCCTATGGATAAAAACAGATATCTCTTTTTTTGTTTCAGGATGGCGCCAGGCGATCATCGCCAGCCCATCCATGGCCATGCCCCGGCAGAAGCATCCGCTTGTCTGATCCGATGCCACCGCCTTAAGAGGCGCAATCGCCATAGGCCCTATCCGTCCAAACATAGACGGCAGGGTTTCCGTCACCCAGTCGCAATCGTAAGCATCTGCCCAGCGCACAGCGCGCAAAAGAGGAATCACTGTTGGTTGGGTGCCAATGGCCCCAAGAATATTGGTGGCATGCACCACCGCCCACCAACCCGGACTGTCTTTTGTCCAACTAAACTGGTTGGAAACAATTTCTGAAAGCAAAGGAACAAAACGATCTCCCCTATGGACAATCTCATCTACAACTACCCGCTCAAGCCGGTCTTCTTCGTTATAAAGTAAATTTAATAATTCATCATCTGTAAATTTTGAATAGTCCATTATCTTTTACCCTTTCCATCACGTTTCCAATTCTTCTCTTCTTTGGTATCCCACATATCACGGTACGCGCGTATATACTCTGCCGTGGCCTTTGGGTCAATGTCAAAATAATATCTACAGAGCTTTCTATACAGCGCAAGCATCTTTAAATCGAAACAAAAATCCAGCATCCCATCCAGAGCACACTCGATCCGTTTTTTATCATGGCAATCAGAAGCAATAATCCCCTCGAACTCCTGCTTATAAATACCCACGGCTTTCTTGGTACTACTTTGAATTTTTTTCACTAACCTCACAATTTCTTTATCTGCCATAATGCCTCTTCAGCCAGTATCTTCTATGTCCCCTTTGTGTCACATTCAACCAAGCTCTTCTTTTCTTCTTTCAAAAAGTCAGAGATAGCAGAAGTGATCTGCTTAAACGCAACCGGATAATAATCCCAAACTTCAACGGACAGATTTACGATCAAAGAATCCTTATTAAGCCGTTTCACCTTATAATGCTGATGAACATGGCCGCAGAAATTCCAAGGAACTGACGGATCAGCTTCTTCAGGCTTATGAACCATACAAATGTCCTTAGACCCATAATGGATATACATCTTCGAGATGATCGTATTAAGGCTGTTGTTGCGGTCATGGTTTCCCTTGATAAAAATGAACTTGCCGTTTAGCCTGTTCTCAAATTGCCGATACCTATCAACGCCGCCTTCCTTACCGCCTTTAAAGATAAAATCTCCCAGAAAAAAGACCGTATCCTCGGGCTTAACCCGCTCATTGTGCTTGCGGATGATCGTCTCGTTCATTTCTTCAATCGTTGAAAAGGGTCTACCGCAATAGCGGATGATATTGAAATGAGAAAAATGATAGTCTGACGTCCGCCAGTAATTCATTACTTAATCCTGTTAATTTCTTCCTCAGCCGTTTTTAATTTCTCCAAGACGCTCTCAAAAGGCGGTTGGTCTTCAAAAAACATTTCCTGCATTTGCCGATAGTCATCGTTTAGCTGAACAAGATGTTCATCCAGAGGCACTAATCGAAGACTGCCGGGCTTTGCTAAATCATAACGCGCCTTATTGTCTTTAAAAAATAAGGCTTTATGCTCAGCGACTTTTATCAATAGGTCAGTATTCTGAATGGCTTTGCCATAAATATGAGAACTAACCATCTCCCCCACATCATAGTAATGACGCGACATCCTTGTTCGCAACTTTGAACCGTGGCCTATTGCATGCAATATTGTCGCTTTTTCCCAAAAGGTTCTTTCGGCCCCCAAAACACGTACCTGCGCGCCTTCAATGGTCACCTTACCGTCCGCATTAGAAACATAAGGTTTAACAGACATAACCTCAACGGGCCAGTGATCCGATCTCGCGCCAAGTTCAATTTTTACAACAGGCTGAACATAACCGCCCTTGCCATTGTCGATAACGCTGGGATACGTAAACAAAATGATTTGATTATCCGGGTCATCAGGATCCAGTTTTATATCCCATTTCCCAATGTCAGATAGCGAGGAGCTGATTTTTTTCTCCAATTCAGGAATGATCACATTAGCAATCTTTTCTTGGCATAACTGCTTCAAGCGACCCAGTCGGCGTTGATTTTCTTTAGTACCCTGTTTCTTGTCGGGTTCAATTGATTCTTGGCTTGTTAAAAAAGTCCTTTCGATTGAAACATCAACGTCCTCAGAAAATCGTTTGATAACGTTATAACACTTTGAGAGCGACGTGCCTCCTTTAAACGTCAAATGACTTCCAGATGCGGGCAATGAAAAAAGGGTTTTAAGTATCCAGCACACCCAAAAGTCTTTTTCAATGAGCTGGGGTGAGATTCCCAACTTATGAGTGACGACTCCAAAATATACTTTTTTATCTGCATCTTTTAATAATAAAAAATTATCCATGAATCTGTCACCCTTGTATTTTCCTAAAAATATCTCCTATCCATGATGGCGCATAACGAATATCATTCATAAGCGTTCCTTTATCCTCATTAGACAATCGCCTTTTAAGTCTTGCTATGATAGTCGTGTCAACATTGCCCTGCTTTAAATACCGTAAAGCTTGAATGACTAACCCGCTTATTCGTCCGGCTGTTGCCATGTTTCTCGGCGTTGTTCTTTTCAACACAATTTTCTGTTTACCAATCTGTACTTTACGGTTAGGGCCATCTGTAAAAAAAACAATCTTTGCCGGAACCTGCTCTGTTAAACCTAACAGATTGGCGGCATATGCGCCGGAAGGCTGAATTTTTAAGTTATCTCGTCCTACCAATGCTTGTGCAATGCGATCATAATTAGGCGGAAGAACGCCAAAATCCGAATGCTTTGCGGGATAATCATACAATCCCCTAGTCAAACGACGTATAGTCCCTGTTTTAGTCAGACGTCCCAACGTTTGATCTACAGCCATACGGCTTCCAAGGTCTAAGAATTGCATTGGAGTAAACACCCAACCCCTATGCTTACCATATATCCTACTAAGTATCATGTTATCAATGCTTTGCGACATATATATCACCTCTCTTTTGTCAGAAAAACTATATACTTTTTCTGACTAGAAGTCAAGCCATTTTAAGCCCTGTCGGAACATCCTAATGTTCACTGTTTAGTGAACATTGGCAGGAAGTGAACATTACTGCGGAATTTAAAGGCGGGATTATTTGTACCACTCTAAACCTGCGACAGCCTCAATAATCTCCTCCATAGTGCGTCTATACTGTGGCCAACGGCCAGCCATAGGTTTCTAAAAAGACTTTCAAAAATTACCTCCACTATTGAATCGTTTTAAAAACTTTTATTTCTCCTCTTTCGTAGGAAGATTTCAAATCCTTTCCTTCAAATTTTAACGTTTTTTGATCTGTTAATGCCATTATGGCGCACGGCGTAAAATCACCTAAAGGATACTTATATGAATTCGTTAAATTGTCAACCATAACATGTTCTATCCTTATTGATTTATCTTGATTAGGATTCAACATTATGTAAAACGGATAGTCCCACGAATCACCGCCGATGACTAACCCAATTTGTTTACACCCCAAGGACCGTACATAAGAAACAGTTGATGAGTACATTAATAGTTTATTTTTGTCCATCATAAAAAGATTACCGATCCTATCTTTTTTTAAGAAACTTTTATTTCCCAATAAATGCCTTGGGGCCGCAGTCATCAAATACGGGATGGCCATTCCCCCCAAAAGGCATATTATGATAACAGAGAGTAAACGCATTTTCAGGCGATCACACACATAGCCTACGATGGGGGCTCCCATGATAAACAAAGGCAGATGAAAACGGCTGGACCAGGGCTGCCAGCGCACACATAGTACAAGCCCCATAAACATTCCTAGAAGATACAGACCGTACTCCCTCCAATGCCCTCGAGGCCTTAGATAAAGGGCAATTATAAAACAAATAATATAAATGATAAAATGGCAGCTATTTTGCGCATAGCTTTCATCTCTTGAAGGTTTAGAAATATGAAATGCGCAATTTCCAAAAGTGGCCTTGGGGTCATTGAGGTCCACGCCTAAAAACGCCCCTAATCGATATAAACCTGTTTCAATGGATTGGTTTATCTTTTTAGAACCTGTGGCTAATTGCATCCCTGTATTACGTATACTATTCGCCATTATAGTAGACCAAGAAATATCTTTAAATTTTATTCTTACTCCATGCACATCTGAAGCGATAAAAACCGAGTGGCCGGACGCCTGGTCATTGCGTACTAAGTATCCTCCCATCATCAGCAGTACAATAAAGCCAAAGACAAAGAATTTACCCGCATGAAGACGTATTTTTATCAGAAATCCCATGATCAGAGGTATTCCAAAAATAATTCCCGTTCCCTTTGTCAAAAAGGCAAGGCCGATACTCATAGAAAAAAGTATGATCTTCTTCCACGATAACTCTGCATTTAAAAGAATACCCATAGCACATACAAGCCAGAGGGTCGCGGCATAATCACCCTGCATACTGGAGGCTTGAATAATGCCCATGGGTAATGTCGCGGCCAATACAGAAGTCACGGCTTGTCCCTCCAAAGATATCCCTAAATATTGAGCCATCAAAGATACCCCTGCCACAGAGGCTACCATGGAAATCCACTGGATGCTATTTGCGTAAAAATCCCCTCGGGATAGAATTTGAAAATGCAACGCCGTATACTCAAGCCATATGGGAGAAAATAACTGACGCATAACATGCGTTGGATAAAAATTAATAGTTCTATTTTGTGTCCAGTGAGCGACCCTGGCTATATGATAAGTCAATGCATCAAACGTATTAGGAGGACAAACAAAAGATGAGACTGCGGTCAGAGCAAAGATAATAAAGAGAACAGGATAAATGATTTTCGTTAAAGAATGATCCTGCCCTTGCCCTGCGAGCGAAAAGGTTTTTTTAAATACATTTCTTTTTAAGATCAATACTGTTATTGTCAAACAGAGGCATACAATCCAAGACAACAGGATTGGAAAATAATCCAAAAGATGAAAAAAACTCAATATTTCTGTAAGCCCAAGGAGACATACACCCCATAGGACCAACCCGTATACAAGGGCCTCCCGCCAAGATTCCGTTAATAGAACTTTACTTAAAATAACTAAGCTTATTAAAGAAAAATAGGGAAAAAATGAAGCCACAATAAATAATAAATGACCCATAAAGAGAATTCAAACAAATGTTGTTCAAAGAAATTTATCAATAGATTCTATCATAGAAGGAATAAGGATTTTGGTGTAAGCTTTATAAATCACTTCGTTGAAACAAACAAAAATGAGTTTTTTGATTCCTGATCCGGCTAAATTTTCTTTGACTGTTGTGACGGCTATTTGTGCGGCGCGGTCGATAGGAAAACGGTAAATACCTGTACTGATCGCCGGAAAGGCAATGGTGCTGATGTGATTGTCTTGAGCTACCTTTAATGAATGACGATAGCAATTAGCCAGCAGCTTGTCCTCCTGGTGATTCCCCCCATGCCATACCGGGCCCACCGTATGAATAACAAATTTGGCAGGAAGATTGTAGCCTTTGGTTATTTTAGCTTCCCCTGTTTTGCAGCCGCGTAATGTGATGCATGCCGCTAAAAGCTGGGGCCCCGCAGCTGAATGTATCGCCCCATCCACTCCGCCACCGCCTAAAAGGCCGGTATTGGCGGCATTGACGATGGCATCCACCTGTTCCTTGGTAATGTCACCGATTTTAACTTCTAGGAGATCATCGCGCATATTTGAATTTTTTATTCACTCCCCCCGGTTTCTTTTTCCACGGTTTGGAGGTCCCTCTACCTTTTCTTTTCTCCCATGCCTGGGCCCCGGCAGGTTGGGAAAGGGGCGCTGTAAAAACAACCGGGAATTTATTTTTGGCTTCCAAGCGCAGCCTTTGGATTGCCTTATAATCTTTCTTAGGCTTAATAGCTTTGGGACGCTCAACGCTCACACTTAAAGCTCGTCCCATAAACTCTTTGCCCTGTAAAGCACTGATGGCCGCTTGGGCTTGGGCTTCGTCCGGCATATGCACAAAACCAAAACCCCGCGAATTCTCTCCGGATCTTTTTTTGATATGAACAGCAGCGACAACGCCAAAAGTTTCAAAAAGAATTTTGACGTCCTGTTCAGTAGCTAAAAATGACAAATTGCCTACGAAAATATTCATTCTTTTTCCCTCTCATTAATTTTAACCTTAAAAACCAGCTTTTTGACCAAACCTTTGTAGCCTTTATACTTACAGGACGGACGATGGGCTTCTTGAGGAAAAAAGAGCGCGAATTCACGGGGTTTTACAATCAAGTCCGTAACAGCGCCACCAGAAATTTTAAAAAAATGATAGTCACCTTGTGGGTCATAATCCGTCAACGCAACCAAATCCTCCATGCGGGAGGTTTGCATCAGTTCTGTCCCCTCTACGACATACTGTACATCCGCGTACATACGGTGTATTTCAAAACGGTTTGCCGAGGCCTTTTTGGGTTGATAACTCATGATGCGCACAAACAATTGCCGGCCTTCAATTTCTATTTCCCCATCCGGCAGATGAGCACAATCATGCTCAGCGATAAATTTAAGAATTTTATCGGCTTTGGGTACTGCATAACGCTTTAAATGATCAATGCTGTCTGTAATCATACTAGGTGACTCCTGCAAAACTGCGGCGATGGATCAGGCAGGCCCCGTGCTTTTTGATGGCTAATCGATGGCTTTGGGTAGGATAACCTTTGTGTTGCGCAAATCCATATTGCGGGAAAATTTTATCATAAGCTTTTAAAATATGGTCACGATAAACTTTGGCGATAATGGAAGCGCAGGCAATGGACAAGGATTTCCCGTCTCCCCCGATGATCGTTCGATGTTGAAAAGTCAACTGAGACCTGAAAATATTGCCGTCAACTAAAAGTATCACCTGACGAGCGAAAGCGTGATCCCCTGTGATGGCTTGCGGCATACTATGGATTAATTGTTTAACGGCCATGTCCATCGCCCTATGGGAAGCGTTAAGGATATTGATACTATCAATAGCTATTTCGCTGATTATGCCGATGCCGACATAGGCTTTTTCAAAAATTTCGTGGAAGGCCGCTTCACGGGCTTTGGGCTTCATTTTTTTGGAATCGTCGATGGTGCATTGAAAGTCGAATTGCCGCAAACAAACCGCAGCGGCCACCACCGGGCCGGCCAAGGGCCCGCGGCCTGCTTCATCCACGCCTAAAATAAAACGCAAGCCTTTATGGTAGGCTTGCGTTTCATAATACAGCATATCTGCGGGGTGGGCAGACAAAAGGCCCAATTGCGAGCAACCGCGAGTGTCCGGCATGAGGACCTTAGGCATTGAAAAGTTGTCTTGGTTACTCCGGGGTTACGCTTTGATCAACTTGAACGCGGGCTTTTTTACCTAAACGATCGCGCAGGTAATAGAGTTTCGCGCGTTTAATAACACCTTTGGAGATGACCTCGATTTTATCAATGACCGGTGAATGAAGCGGAAAAGTCCTCTCCACTCCCTCACCGAAAGAAATTTTACGTACCGTAAAAGCAGACCCCATGCCGATGCCTGTTTTTTTGATCACTGTGCCTTCAAAAGGATGGATACGGACTTTATCGGCTTCCTTGACCTTAATTTTCATTTTGACGGTGTCGCCTACGTCAAATACAGGTAAATCCTTACGTATATTTTTTTCGCCCACCGAGGCGATTTTTGCCATATTGCCCGCACCCATGTTTACATCCTACCTTTCTTTAACAATAAATCAGGCCTGACCTCTCGAGTCTTGGCCAGAGCTTGTAGATTATGCCAAGTCGCTATTGTTTTATGATTGCCAGATAATAACACATCAGGTACTTTTTTGCCACGAAAATTTGCCGGCCGGGTATACTGCGGCCCCTCTAATAGATTGTTTTCAAAAGATTCGCGGACTAAAGATTCCTTTTTGCCTAAAACTCCCGGGACCAGACGTGTAATGGTGTCAATAATGACCATGGCAGGGATTTCCCCTCCGCTTAAAACATAGTCCCCTATGGAGATTTCTTCATCGACCAGATGCCTGCGGACACGTTCATCGATCCCTTCGTAATGGCCACAGATAATAATCAAATTTTTGGCTGCGGTCAAGTGTTTTGCGTGAAATTGTGAGAATGGTTTGCCTGAGGGTGAGGTGTAAATCACCTTGGCACGGCGTCTGCCTTTAATGGCTTTAACCGCGTCAAATAAAGGTTGCGGCATTAAAACCATGCCGGGGCCTCCGCCGAAAGGCCGGTCATCGACTTTGCGGTGCTTTTTGTCGTCGGTATAATCACGCAGGTCGTGCACATAGATAGCGACTTTCTTTTTTTCTTGGGCGCGTTTAAGAATGGACTCGTTGACCATCGGCTTAAACATGTCCGGAAAAATGGTGATAATGTCGAAACGAAGCATAGGCATAAACTCAGATCTAGAGCTTGCGGGGCCTGGCTCGGCCTTGATGTTAAGGTGCTCCTAATTGAAATGCGTACGTAGGGGCCGACCTTGTGTCGGCCCGAATGGATCTTGTCATCACCCATATGGGCGGAGACAAGCTCCGCCCCTACGTAAATAATAAAAGCATCCGCCCCGTAACATCACTCCTCGCCACCCGATGATTAGCACATGAATTAAGTTGTGTGTCACCGTAATTCCGTACACCCCCACCTAACCTCCCCCATCAAGGGGGAGGAATTATAGGGTAGTTAATAATTCAGATTTATAATCTGTTAAAAATTGTTTTTGAAACTGCGCGTAATGGTCCGTCTCAATGGCATGACGGATACGCTCCATTAGTTTAATATAAAAATACAAATTATGATAGCTCATTAGACGCACACCGGTGATTTCGTTCATGTTGAGCAAATGGCGGATATAGCAGCGGGTGTGATTTTTGCAAACACTACAATCGCAATGTTCATCTAGGGGCCGCAGATCTTTGGTGAATTCGTTATTACGGATATTGAGCTTGCCCGTATGTGTAAAAGCGCTGCCATGCCTTCCATAACGGGTCGGTACGGAACAATCAAACATGTCGATGCCCAATCCCACGGAGCGTACAATTTGGTCGGGAAGACCTATGCCCATAAAATAACGTGGTTTATTTTTCGGTAAATAAGGAATGACCCAGTTTAACGCCTCAAACATTTCTTTGACCGTCTCCCCTACGCTGACCCCTCCGATGGCGTAGGCATCAAAATCTATATCCAACAATTCTTGGGTCGATTGCCGGCGCAGGTCCTTGAAAGTAGCCCCTTGAACAATGGCAAATAAACGCTGTCCCCGCTCATGCATGCCGGTCTTATGAAAATGCTCTTTGCAGCGCTTGGCCCACTGGGTCGTACGCTTCAAACCACGCATGGCTTTTTTGCGCTCACACGGATACGGAGAGCATTCATCCAACGGCATAACCATGTCCGATCCTAATACCCGCTGAATATCCATCACTTTCTCGGGTGTAAAAAAATGCATGCTGCCGTCAATATGAGAACGGAATTTGATGCCTTCATCCGTGATTTTGCGGAATTTGGTCAAACTAAAAGCCTGATACCCCCCGCTGTCGGTGAGGATAGGTTTTTCCCAATTCATAAATTTATGCAAGCCTCCGGCATGTGCCATGATCTCCAACCCCGGACGCAGATATAAATGATAGGTATTGGAAAGTACGATTTGAGACTGCATGTCATGAAGGTCCACACTCGACATGGTCTTTACCGTACCCGTTGTCGCCACTGGCATAAAAAACGGAGATTGAACCTCGCCATGGGGCGTGCTGATTGTGCCCCGACGGGCATCTGTGTGGGCATCTTTTTTGATGAGTTTAAAAAAGTTCATAGTAATTCAAGATAACATATCATAGCTAAAGAATCAACATAGCATCCCCATAGCTGTAAAAACGGTAGCGTTCTTTAATGGCTTCGCGATAGGCCTTCATCATCAAATCGTATCCGCCGAAAGCGCATACCAGCATCAACAGCGTGCTGTAAGGCAAATGAAAATTGGTTATCAGCGCATCCGTCATTTGAAATGGTTGCCCCGGATAAATGAAAATATCACTGCGGCCTTGCAGAATGCCGCTCTGGGCTACCGTTTCAAGCACACGGCAACTGGTTGTCCCCACAGCCACGAGCGGTCGGGATTGCTCTTTGGCGCGCAGGATACTTTTATACCCCGCAAGCTTGAGGCTGTAATATTCCGTATGCATCACATGAGAGCGTATATCCGCACATTCAACAGGTTTAAATGTCCCATAATTAATATGCAGCGTCAATTCTAAAAATTGATGTCCCTCTTTTTTAAGTTTTGTCATTAAATCATCGGTAAAATGCAGTCCCGCGGTAGGACTTGCCACGGACCCCGGTTTTTTGGCATATACGGTTTGATAATCTTCACGGTCGCGGATGGTGTCCGGCCTTTTGATATAAGGCGGCAGAGGGATGTGGCCTATGTCTTCTAAATGGCGGACTATATTTTTTTTATTAAAACGCACGATATGCTTTTCTTTATTTGTCAGGACTGTACTGATACCATGGCCAAAATCAATGGTTTCTCCTTCACGTATTTTTTTAAGCGGCCGTAGTAAAACCTCAAATGAATAACCATCTTCCAAAGGATTTAATAAAAATATTTCCACGGCAGCACCGGTGGCTCTTTTGCCTAATAAACGCGCCGGGATCACACGGGAGTTATTGATGACAAAAAGACAACTTTGGGGTAAATAATTGTTGAGATGATTAAAGGTGTCGTGATGGATGGTGCCCGTCGTGCGGTCAAGTATCATAAGCCGGGCATGGTCTCGACGCTCAAGGGGCCGTTCGGCAATCAGCTCTGCAGGCAGCTGATAAGAATAAGACTCTAATTGGTAGACATCACTTGGCGTGAGTTTTGAGGAGGTTGCTATTTTTGATGGTTTCAGATTTTTCGAGTTCATGATAGTTCATTAATACGGAGCTTGGATAATAGTAAGCTAAAATTTGTTCATAGGTAAATTGTTGCTGGGCCATCCCTAAAGCGCCCCATTGACACATGCCTACCCCATGTCCCCAGCCACGGCCGACCAAATCCACAAAATAGCCGCGCATGACAACATCATAATTATTGCTCTTAAGGACATTGGGGCCCATGATATCGCGAAAATCTTTACCTTTAATGATCACCTCCGGGCCTTGAGCGGAGGTGATTTTCAAATGGTCGATACGCTCGCTACGGTCGCGGTCAATGATGCTGATATCTTTGATGGTGGCGATTTTATAGCCGTGACGGTTAAGGATGTCCTGAATATCTTTGAGACGGAAATTTTTAGTCCAGTGCATATGGGGCGAATTCTTACAAAAAGGACACGGCACACCCCGCAGCGGCGGGATATCCTGAAGGTTCCATAATTCACGCGCATCCTCGGTCATGCCGCCACAAGTGGCATCAAAATACGTCGGTATGATTTGATTATTATACGTCAATATTTGTCCCCGGGTGCGGTCAACAGCTAAATCCGTACGGTAACGTTCGGAATCGCGTCCGCCATAAACCTGCGAATAAATATCATTGGTCACGTCATAATCTTTACCGGCAGGATTCAGAGAATACAACGCATAGGTACGGGCGGCGACGGCTTGGGCTTTTAATGCTTCCATCGGCCAATGGTGGGACACTTCATGATACATCACGCCTTTGATGTAATCTTCGACATTAATACTATTGACGGCGGTGATGTGGTTATCCGGCGTACGGATGATGGTCACCTCCCCGCGAAAAGGACGGTTATCAATGATAATGGAAGCGTCCTTGGCGGGTTCAATAGTCAGACGCTTTGTCGGATAAACATCCAGACCTACTAAAATACCGCGATCTAAAAGTCTCACCTTGTTTTCGGCGAGTCTTAAGCCGCGCGCGATCACATGACCGGAAGACATATCCCTCAGGCGATAGGCCCCATGAATAGCTAAAACCATTTCCCTGGAATCACGGACAATGGCCACCCGCACTATTTCCGGCGGTTTCCAGGATATTTTATCGCCGGCATGGACATGAACTATCCAGATGACGGTGGAAGCTAAAATGAGGGCGAGTAATATATTTCTTTTCATTTTTTGCCTATCCAATACATAATGACACTCAACATGATGCTTAATAAAATACAGGTAGTCAGGGGAAAATAAAAGCTAAAGTTTTCTTTTTTAATAAAAATATCACCGGGCAGTTTTCCTACGCCCGGTATTTTCCCTGCCATCGTTATAATAATGCCGATGATGACTAAAATAATGCCGACGGCAATAATAGATTTACCTAAGTCGCCCATTTAGATGCTCCATGGCCAAGGGCGTCAGTTCCCTGCCCCTGGACGTACGGCGTAAAAATCCGACTTTTAACAGATAGGGCTCAATGACATCTTCAATAGTATCGGTTTCCTCGTTTAAAGTCGCCGCCAGGGCATCAATCCCCACCGGACCGCCGTTGTAATGGGTTTTAATAATTGTCAGTAAACGACGGTCTAATTCATCCAGCCCCTGCGCATCGATCCGTAACGCCTGCATGGCCTCATTCACCACTTTTAAATCAATATGGTTTTTGTTCGCATTGACCTGCGCATAATCACGGCTGCGGCGTAACAGCCGGTTGGCAATGCGCGGGGTGCCGCGGGCGCGTTGAGCCATGGCTAAACACGCATCACCATCGACTTGGACATTGAGTTTCTTTGCGGAAGTCGAAACAATCTGGGCCAAGTCTTTTTCCGTATAAAATTCCAAATGATAAAAAAGACCGAAACGGTCCCGCAAAGGTGTGGTCAAAAGGCCGCTGCGGGTGGTTGCCCCAATTAAGGTAAAAGGTTTTAAATTGAAATTAATAGTTTTGGCATAAGGGCCTTTATCCACAATAAAGTCGATTTTAAAATTTTCCATGGCCGGATAAAGGAATTCTTCAACGGTTTTGGAAAGCCGGTGGATTTCATCGATGAACAGCACATCCCCTTTTTCCAAATTAGTCAGAATGCCGATAAAATCCCCCGCACGGTCAATAGCAGGGCCCGAGGTTATGGTAATGCGGTGGTTCATTTCATTGGCGATGATATGGGCCAGGGATGTTTTGCCCAAACCCGGCGGACCGGAAAAAAGCGTATGTTCTAAAGGTTCATTGCGTTTTTGGGCCGCTGCCATCGCCACCCGCAAACCTTTTACCAAATCCGGCTGCCCCACAAAATCATCCAGACGCTGCGGCCGTAAAGACAGACTGACGACCTGGTCCTCTTCGCTTTCTTGATCAAAGACAATACGTTTGAGTTCTTCCATAGGGGTATTAGGCCGGCGGCTTCGCCGGCGTCTCGTTAGCCATGTTGCGCAGGATTTCAATGTCCGCAAATTGACGCTGCTGGATGACGACAATTTCTTTAAGACGGATTAATTCTAAGACCGCGATAAATGTGCAAATGATTTCTGCCTTACAAGAAGACTGCCCAAAAAGTTCCATCACTGAAATACGGGTACGCTCAACCAACAGATGCAGCAGGCTGTGGATTTTATCTTCAACGGTATATTGTGCCTGTGAGACTTGATAATCCTCTTTTTGGGTCACATGGTTTAACGCTTGAGAAAACGCATTAATCAAATCAAAAAGAGTGGCCTCGAATAAAACCTCCTGGGCATCTTCCTTGATTTCATCTAATTTTTCTGTATCAATGATACGGCCGAATAAATTCTGACGCTGGGATTCTTTGGTTTTAAGTCCTTCGGCAATGGATTTAAACTGTTCATATTCTTTCAGGCGATCAACCAATTCCTGGCGGGGATCAGACGCATCAGCGGCGGCCAAAGGGTCGGGCGGCAGGAGCATTTTGGATTTAATCTGCATTAAAGTCGCGGCCATAACTAAAAAGTCCCCAACGACGTCCAAATCGAGGAGTTTCATCATCTTAATATATTCCAAGTACTGATCGGTGATCATGGCAATAGGGATATCGCAGATATCAATATCATTTTTTTTGATGAGATAGAGCAAAAGGTCCAGAGGGCCTTCAAATTTTTCAAGATGGATTTTATAGTTCATAGGAATTTTTCAAAAAACTACTTCCCTAACTTGTTCCATGGTTTTACAGGCTATGACACGCGCTTTTTTGGCGCCTTCTTTGAGAATATCTTTAATCCGGTCTTTATCTTTTTCCAATGCGGCCCTTCTTTCCCGAATGGGTTGAAGCTCTTGATTGATGTGCCAGCTTAAATTCTTTTTGCAATCGACACACCCTTTAAGGGCCCCGGAGCACCATTGGTGGGCCTCAGCGACTTGTTGCGGTGCAAATACCTGATAATAACTATATACATTACATTCTTCCGGATGTCCGGGATCTGTTATACGAATACGTTTAGGATCTGTAATCATCGACACCACTTGGGCCTCAACGGCTTCTTTACTATCCGACAAATTAATGGTATTGCCGTAACTTTTGCTCATCTTGCGGTTATCGGTCCCCAAAAGCCGTGGGGTTTTTGTTAAAATGGCGCGGCAGTCGGGAAAGACATTGCATTTATACATAGAGTTAAAACGCCGGGCGATTTCACGGCATAATTCCAGATGAGGCAGTTGATCCTCTCCGATGGGAACAGCATCAGCCTTATACAAAAGAATATCCGCTGCCTGCAATACCGGATAACCTAAAAAGGCATAGGTTTGTAAATCCCGGGAGGTGATTTCACGCAGCTGCTCTTTGTAAGTGGGGTTGCGTTCCAGCCAGCCTAAGGGTGTCAGGCAGGATAAAAACATCTGCAGCTCCAGATGCTCGGGAACATCAGACTGAACATAGATGATAGATTTTTCGGGGTCAATACCGCAGGCCATCCAGTCGATGGCCATGTCTATGCCGCAATCCCGCAGTGGACGGCTGTTTTCATACTCGCTCATAAGGGCATGCCAATCGGCGATGCCGAAAATGCACTGGTAATTTTTTTGCAGAGCGACCCAATTTTTAAGGGCCCCCAATAAATGCCCCAGGTGCAATTTTCCCGTCGGCCGCATGCCTGAATAAACTATTTTGCTCATATTATTGTCACTAATGGCTAAACTTGTTCTTTTTGCTCCTGTCATCGTTTTCTTAACGCCAAAGGTCTCATGCTTATTCGGTGTCTGAACAACTCGCCTTCAGCTTCTCTAGAAGCTTCAGGCTCAAACAAGTTCAGACATCCCTCGGCCTAAAAGCCTCGGGATTCCCTCTAAGCATGAGCTGCTTTGGCTAAAAACGATCAGTCGCTTCAAAGAACAAATTTATCCCTTATAATGCACGCGTCTAGAGATGAAAAGCTATTATGTATTAAGGCACAATAAGGAATTTTTTGCCAAATGTCTGCGAAGCTTTACGGCAAGAATGTTCCAAATATACTAAGGATGCTTTAGAACATTGTTGCCGTAAACCGAAGCAAACGGCAAAAATATTCCGTGCCGTATACATAATAGTTTTCATCTCAATATGCGTGCCTGCGAAAGAAATACAATGGCCGAATAAACCTGAGAATTAAGTATTGTGTCCCCTTAATTCTTCTACAATGGGGACACTTCCATCGTAAGTCTATATTTCTCTAAGGCCCAAGTGGAAACGGTCCAATAATTACACAATAATTACAATAATTACAATAATTATATGAATTAAGTTGTGTGTCACCTTAATTCTCGAATTCTTTCAAAAATAGGGCGCTGTCCCCTATTTCTACGGGCCGACACAAGGTCGGCCCCTACTTACAGCTTGCGGGCGATGGACTCGATATCAAACGCTTCAATGATGTCCCCCACCGCAATCGTATCAAAATGGGACACCGTGATCCCGCATTCAAAACCTTCGGTGACTTCCTTGGCATCGTCCTTAAACCGTTTCAATGTACTGATATGCCCGGTATGGACAACCTCACCGTTGCGCAAAACTTCAACCTGAACTTTATTGCGGACCTTGCCTTTTTGCACGAAACAGCCGGCCACGATCCCTGAACGGCTTAATTTAAACACATTGCGCACTTCCACACGACCAATGAAATGACGCTTGAGTTTGGGGGCCAGTAACCCCTCTAAGGCTTTTCTTAAGTCTTCAACAGCGTCATAAATGATGCGATACTCCCGCACATCCACGGGATTTTTATCTAATTCCTGCCGGGCTTTGTCATCAACGCCTACTTGAAAAGCAATGATAATGGCATTGGAGGCCTGCGCCAAGACCACGTCAGAAGCATTAACGTCCCCCACCGCCGTATGAATAAAACGTAACTTCACTTCATCAGAGGGGATTTTGCTCAGCGACTCTTTGAGCGCCTCCAGAGAGCCTTGCACATCGCCTTTCATCACGACCCGCAGTTCTTTGATTTCCCCTTGCTGAATTTGCGAATACAATTCTTCCAAAGAGATTTTAGCGGTGCCTGAAAGTTTTTCATTTTTCAATCTTTCCTGGCGATTTTCCGCGATTTCTTTGGCTTTCTTTTCATCTTCCACCGCGTAAAAAATTTCACCCGCTGCGGGGACTTCGGACAGACCTAGAATTTCCACAGGCGTCGACGGTCCGGCTTCTTTGATAGGCCGTCCCTGATCATCAAACATCGCTTTGACTTTGCAATGCAGAGGGCCTATGACAAGAGCATCCGATAAGTTCAGCGTACCGCTTTGCACAATCAAAGAGGCAATAGCCCCCTTGCCCTTGCTCATATGGGCCTCAATGACAATCCCTAACGCCTTTTTATCGGGATTGGCTTTTAATTCCAATATTTCCGCCTCCAGTAAAATACGATCCAGGAGTTTTTCAATGCCCTTGCCTGTCAGTGCAGATACCTCCACAACCCCTACTTTACCGCCCCAATCCTCTGACATCAGATCAAGCTCGGAAAGCTGTTTTTTAACACGGTCAGGATCAGCGGTTTTTTTGTCGATTTTATTAAGGGCTACAACAATCGGTACATTAGCGGCGCGGGCATGGGCAATGGCTTCCTGGGTCTGAGGCATAACACCGTCATCCGCGGCTACAACCAATACCACGATGTCCGTAATATGAGCCCCTCGGGCACGCATGGCTGTAAAAGCCTCATGACCCGGTGTGTCCAAAAATGTAATTTTGCCGTTGGCCGTCGGCACCAAATAAGCACCGATATGCTGGGTAATACCCCCATGTTCACTTTCAGCGACCTTGGCAGAACGGATACTATCCAGCAGCGACGTTTTACCATGATCCACATGGCCCATAAAGGTGACGACCGGTGCCCGTGCCTTCAAAGAAGCCGGATCATCCTTGTGCTGGCGAACATCGATGAGCTCTTCTTCCTGAGTTTTGCTTTTAATGACATTAAGGCCGAAAGAGTTCGCTAATTTTCCGACAAGTTCTTCACCCAGATTCTGGTTAATATTGGCAAATACACCCATGTTCAGAAGTTTCTTTAGCACAGCATTCATCTTTTGGTTAATACGTACGGCGAAATCTTTAACGCTGATAGGAATAGGCAATTCAATATCTACCAGCGGCCCGGCAGGTTGTATTTCAGGAATGACCGCACCGGCAATAGACGCAGAAGGCTTATGGTCCCGTCCATGTCCCAAGCCGCCAGTATCCTCAAAAGACCGTTTGCGTTTTTTCGCTAAAGGCTTGACCGATATAAAAGGTTCATCATAACGGAGTTTCTTTTTGAGCGGTTCCAGGGGCGGAATATCTTTGGGGATATCTATTTTAGTAACATCTATGTGAGGCATCACCGGCTTAGGCGGCACGGGTTCAATTTTAGGAGTCACGGGCTCAATCTTGGGAGACACAGGCTCAGTTTTGGGAGGCACGGGCTCAGTTTTGGGAGGCACGGGCTCAATTTTGGAAGTTTCTACTTTGGACAGAATTGATTTGGGAGCCTCTTTTTTAGGCAGCGGCTCATCGTCAGGCTCTAGGGCTGTTTTCTTTCTGGAAGGCGCCGGCTTTTTTCTCTCTTTTTTCCCTTCTTCTGTTTTTATTTTAGGCTTGGCCGCAGGCTTCGGGTTAGGTGCCGCTTTTTTGACGGATTTTTTAGAGGGCGGGGGCTCTTCGACTACACGCTGGCCTATGCCTTCATCCGCCAAAGCGTCGCGTAAAATCATTTCGACAATAGCCGTAATTTCGCCGTTGTCTTTAGAACGCAGTTTTAACGATTTGATTTTCTTTATAACATAACTTTCGGTAATTTTTAACTCTTTAGCTAAATCTGCTATAAACATATTATTCCTGTTCCTCTTCTTCTTGAGAGTCCTCATCAGCTGGGGTGCTATCAGGGGAAGGACTTGGCGGGATGCTTTCCGCAGATTCTACGGTTTTTTGTTTTTCTTCCCATTGTTTGGCGGAATAAATATCCAATTCCCATCCGACTAACTTGCTGGCCAAACGCACATTCTGGCCGTATTTACCGATGGCCAAAGACAGTTGATCTTCATCCACGATAATATTAACTCTTTTTTCGTCGGCAATCAATTGCATCTGTGAAATTTCCGCCGGAGACAAGGAGGCCTGAATATATTCTTTGATGTCATCGGAATAACGCACGATATCGATTTTTTCACCGTGCAATTCGGTGACGATGTTTTTCACACGGCTGCCGCGCATGCCCACACACGCCCCCACACAATCAATTTTTTCATCTTTGGAATAAACGGCGATTTTAGTGCGCTCACCGGGATCGCGGGCGATCGCTTTGATTTCAATGATGCCTTCGTAAATTTCAGGCACTTCCAGCTCAAAAAGACGTTTGACAAAATTAGGGTGGGCACGTGACAGGATGACCTGCGGCCCGCGATTTTCCCGCCGGACTTCCAGCACATAGGCACGGATACGCTCCCCCTGGCGGAATTCTTCCTTATTGCTTTGTTCGCTTTTAGGGATAAGGGCTTCAGATTTCCCTAAATCTACAATGATGTTGCCCCGCTCAAAGCGGTACACACTGCCGCTGATAATCTGTCCGATGCGGGCATTATACTCGCCGAACACTACATCTTTTTCGGCTTCACGGATCTTTTGAATGACCACCTGTTTGGCGGTCTGGGCGGCGATACGGCCAAATTCACTGGAATGGATTTCTTCCCCCGCAGCCCAAGCCTTGATTTTGCCGGTTTTGCGGTCCAAAGTCACTTTAATGTCTTCTTCCTTGTCGATGGTCCATATTTTCTTCGCAGCAGAAGCCACGGCAGCTTCCACAGCCGCGATTAAAGTCTCTTTATCAATGCCTTTATCCCGTTCTAATTGCTCCAAAATTGCCATTAATTCACTATCCATACCAACCCTTTCTTATTTATTCAGTATTATCTAGCGTCTATACCCGGCGAAGATACTTCCAGAGAAAAAGTCCCGGGAGTTAATAAATTTTCCTGCTTGATAGCAGCCACTAAAGCTTTGTTCAATATAGCACATTCCCCTACAGTAATGCCACCTGGAAGTTTGTCGGCTGTGATTTGGATGACTACGTCATTTATGCGTCCAGCGACTTTACATTCGATTAAATCCACCCCTGTTGCCTCAACTGCCTTCTTGGCTAATAACTCTATCTTTTGTTTTAAATCTTCAATAGTCATATTTTTAAAACGTATTCCTTAATTTTAAAATTTCTTGTGTAATGTTGTCTTTGTTGACGACTATCACCTGACCGCCGCGGCGGATTTTAATTTCTACCTGGTTATTGGCCAGCATACGCTTGCCGATGGTGATACGTAGCGGAATGCCGATTAAATCCGCATCATTGAATTTACGTCCCGCACTTTCATCGCGGTCGTCCAACAGCACATCCAATCCCGCAGCTTTAAGTTCTTTATAATATTTTTCAGCTAAATTCATCGCCGCTGTATCAGAAGCTTGTACAGGTAAAATTTCTACATCAAAGGGGGCAACTTCCTTGGGCCATATAATACCGTTGGCATCATTATTAACTTCAATGATAGCGGCAATTAAACGGCTGACACCAATACCGTAACAGCCCATGATGATAGGTTTTTGCCCTCCGTCTTCATCCAAATAATAGGCGCCTAAACTTTCCGAATATTTAGTGCCTAATTGAAAGATATGCCCTAGCTCGATGGTGACGAGGCGTTGCCAATGGTCGCCTTGAGGCGTTTTTCCTTCTTCTGCCTTGATGATCTGCCCGTCATTTTTATTGACCCATACGATGTCTTCACCTATGGGTGCCTGTACTAAAAATTCATGCGAAACACTTCCTCCCATGGCCCCGCTATCAGCGCTGACGACCATCACTTGAAGCCCGCAGCGTTTAAAAATTTTGTTATAGGCACCCAGCTGCAAATCATAATTTTTTTTCAAGCCCTCCAGATTACGGTCAAAGCTATACGCGTCTTTCATGATAAATTCGCAGGCGCGTACGATTCCGAAACGCGTGCGGATCTCATCGCGAAATTTGGTCTGTATCTGATACAAGACGACGGGCAGCTGACGGTAACTTTTGATGAACCGCCGGGCGAGGTCCGTAATGACTTCCTCATGCGTCGGCCCCAGGCACATGCGTTGACCTTTGTTGTTTTCAAATGTAATCATGATGTCTTTGAGGGTCACATCGCGGCCGGTTTTTTTCCAAATTTCCATAGGATGCAGGGCCGGCATCAAAAGTTCCTGACAACCAATGGCGTTCATTTCCTGACGGATAATGGCTTCGACCTTCTGTAAAACTTTAAATCCCAACGGCAGATAGGAATACACACCGGAGGTCAGCATTTCGACTAATCCGGCACGCAAAGAGAGCTGATGGCTCGTGGCCTCCGTGCCTGTCGGGATTTCTTTTAATGTTGTTATAAAGTATTTAGACCAATACATATTTGACCTTTCCCCCTCTTTTTTACAAAGAGGGGTTAGGGGAGTTTATTCAAAAAAGCCCGCCGGTAATTGAATGTTACGTTTGGTAAACTTTTCATGGAAGGACGGCCTTTGATGATCCATAACCCAATCCCCTATGACGTGAGACTGTTCATCGATTCTTTCCTGTTTGAAAGTAAATATATCCATCAGGGAAATGTTGCCGTTTTCTTTAGTGAAACGCAAATCCGTGATGTTCGCAATCCGGCGCACGCCATCCATAAAAAGCTCCACATAAACGATTAAATCAATGGACGTGGCTAATTGTTTTTGTATTTGTTCACCGCTTAAACGGATACCGGACATCAGCATCATGGTGATCATGCGGTTAAAACATTCCTGCGGAGAATCCGCATGCACAATGGCTAAAGCGCCGGCATGACCGGAAGCAATAGACTGCACCAAATCCAAAATTTCATGGCCGCGGACTTCTCCGATGATAATCCGGTCCGGACGCATACGTAAAGAATTGATGAACAAATCACGAATGGTCACCTCACCCTTGCCTTCCGTGTTAGAGGGTTTAGCCTGCAGGGAAACCACATGTTCCTGCATTAGGCGCAATTCGGAGGTGTCCTCAATGGTGATAATCCGTTCATGGTCGGGAATATGACGGGAGAGCACATTGAGCAAGGTTGTTTTGCCGCTGCCGGTGGAGCCGCAAAAAACAATATTCAGTTTGGCCTTAATCGCTGCGGTCAAAAAGGCTGCCATTTGTTTGTTAAGGCTTTTGCGTTCCATTAAATCGTCAAGGGTCGTCAAATCCCGTGAAAATTTCCGGATCGTCAAAATAGGGCCTGTCAGTGAACAAGGCGGTAAAATGACATTGACACGCGAACCGTCAGCCATGGAAAAATCTACATACGGAGAAGACTCGTCCACGCGGCGGCTGGAGCCTGACGCGGATATAATTTTTTGGATCGTATGCATCAAATGGCTATTGTCTATAAAGTTGATGTTCGCCTTCTCAATCTTTCCCCCGCGCTGGATGTACACCGATTTGGGGCCATTGACCATGATTTCAGATACCGATTCATCTTCAACAAAAGGACGTAATGGCCCTAAGCTAACTATGGAACTGGCCAATTCTCTCATGATAGTCACCCGCTCCTCGAGAGTCACGGTTAATTTTGTCTCCTGACAGAGTTTATTGATGGCGCTATCGACAAACGTATGCATCTGGTCTTCACTCATGGTATCTTTGAGCTCTAAAAAATTGGTCTTGGAAACTAAATAGTGATGAATGCGCGCTTTAATTTCGTTTTGTTCGAAACCGGCCATTTTTTCCCCCTTCGCTCAAGTTAAAGCCCGTTGACCCTTCTCCAGTATTACTTTATCAAATGATACTAGAGATGTGCCCTCTCCTTACCGAGGACTCCTTTAGGTCGCCGTTTCATTAATTGATATTAAGAAAAACGGCCTTTAAATAATTTAACCATTTTATCAATCAACCCGATACGCTCAAAATCCGCATAAAACACAAATAAGGCGAGCAAAATAATCAGCGTAAACCCGGCTTTGGCAATCAGCTGATCGGTTTTGATCGATAAGGCCTTGCCGCGTAATTTTTCCAAACCAATCAGAAATAAGTGCCCGCCATCCAAAGGAATGAGAGGCAATAAATTAAAAATCGCCAATGAAGCGCTGATAATGCCTACAATATGCAAAACAAAAGAAAAGCCCACGGTCAAGGCAAATTTAATCACAAAAAACATGCCCACGATACCCATGGCTTCTTTGGGGGAACGCTCTCCCGTAATCATTTCATACAAGGCCACATAGGTCTTGACGGTAATATTGCCTAATTCTTCACCTGCTTTGCCCAATGATGCAAAAAATCCATAACGGGTGATGACAATGTCTTTGGCATTCAGAGGCCGCGGCCCCACCCCGATGCGGCGCGTTTGATGGTGACGGCCGAAAATATCCTGGGTGTCTTGCTGTTGGGGTGTGACGAGCATAGAGAGAGTATGCCCGGCACGTTGGATGTTAAAAGTTAGATGGTCACGGGTTGAATGAGTGACAACCTCCTGCAGTTGCGGCCAATGGTCGATCGTCTTACCATCAATGCTTAGAATTTTGTCTCCTATGTGTAAACCTGCCAGCTGGGCCGGTGAATGGTCTAAAACCTGGTCGATTATAGGCGCCATGTTCTGCTGGGAAAGGTCCATGTCAACGTAACCAATCATAAACACAAAGCAAAAACATGCATAGGCTAAAATTAAATTCACGACCGGCCCCATGAGAATAATAAGTGATCGTTGCCCATGGGATTTGGCAAAGAATTCATCATTTTTGCCCGTGCATTTGTCACGCTCATCACCGGCCATTTTGACAAAGCCGCCCAAAGGAATGGCACACCAGCAAAATTCGGTGTCACCACGCCTCCAGCTGAATAATTTGGGGCCGAACCCTAAAGCAAATTGTTCGATTTTAACCCCGCATTTCCGGGCGGTGATATAATGGCCCCATTCATGCACCAGGATTAAAATACTCAATATAAAAATAAAAACGATCAGTGTCATAAGTTCCCTAAAGTTTTATGCGCCTCTTGGCGTGCCCATGCGTCCGCTTGTATAATCTCATCGAGCGAGGGGTCCTTGACTAGCGTATGATGGCCGATGACTTTTTCAATGACCTTATAAATACTCAAAAAATTAATTTTTCCGGCTAAAAAAGCCTCTACGGCTTCTTCATCCGCGGCATTGAGTACGGCCGGCATGGTGCCGCCGCAACGGGCCGCTTCAAAGGCCGCCTCCAAAGCCGGAAATTTTTTCATATCCGGCCGTTGGAATGTCAATTGCCCTAAAGCGGCAAAATCAGGAGATTGTATGCCCGTCGGTAAACGATCAGGATATGTCAGCGCGTATTGAATCGGTAAACGCATATCCGTGGCCCCCAGTTGGGCTAACAAGCACCCATCAGCGAATTCCACCATGGAATGAATTATCGCTTCCGGATGAATTAATACCTTAATTTGATTATGCCTCAAGCCGAACAAATGTTTGGCTTCAATGACTTCAAACCCTTTGTTCATCAGGGTGGCTGAATCTACGGTGATTTTAGGCCCCATTTTCCAACGCGGGTGATTGAGAATATTTTTGAGAGTCATATGTTTAAAGTTTTTGGCCGCGACCTTACGTAAAGGCCCTCCTGAAGCCGTTAAATGAATAAACCTCACTTCCGAGGTTTGTCCGTCCAGACATTGAAAAATAGCGCTCTGTTCGCTGTCAATAGGAATAATGCGCGCATGATGGCGCTTCGCTTCCTTCATGATCAAATCGCCGGCCATGACTAACGCTTCTTTGTTCGCCGGGGCGACAACCTTCCCCGCGCGTACCGCTGCCAAAAACGGCATCAAAGCACCAGCTGAACGCATGGCGATGGTCACGGTGTCTACTTCTTTTAAAGATGCTATATGCGCCAAATCCCTGACTGAATAAAATTTTACTCCTTTGATAGCGGTATTCTTAAAATGAGCTAACCCTGCATCCCCCACAGCCACATACTTGGGTTTATATTTTTTAATCTGCTTTTCAAGCAGTTTAAAATTATTGCAGGCCGTCAATGCCACCACTTGAAAGCGTTTGGGATTATGGTCCACGACATTCAATGTGTTAAGGCCTATCGAGCCTGTTGAACCTAAAATAGCTATGCGACAAGGATGCATTATTGCAATGTCTTTAGTGTTGAACTTATGTATAAATAAAACGCGGGTGCTGAGAACAGCAAGCTGTCAATAATATCCAACACCCCGCCCATTCCGGGCAGGAATTTTCCGGAATCTTTGACGCCGCAATCACGCTTAATCAAAGATTCTGACAAATCACCCAGTTGTCCTAAGCCGCCGAAAAAGGCCCCTATGAAAAATATTTGCCAAAGGGGGAAATGCAATTCGGCCGGCAGGCAGAAGCGAAAAACCAATGCCGTGCATGCGGACAACAATACGGCCCCGACGGTCCCTTCCACGGATTTATTAGGGCTCACTTTGGGTAAAAGCGGATGTTTACGTTTGCCGAAACTACTGCCTATCAGTAATGCCCCGATATCAGCACTTTTGGTCACCAAAAGAATAAATCCCACTAATTTGATCCCTTCTATGCCCGGAAGCATAAAACGGATTTTGACTAAAAAGCTAAAAAACCACGCCACATACAAAACCCCAAACAATGTCGTTGATAAACCTAAAATGGCGTGACGATTGTCACGCCGCGCGAACTGCATGAATAAAATAAGAAGAAATCCTATGACAATAAATAACAATTCCCAATTTTTAGTCGGCTCAAAATGGGTAAAAATAGAAATAGGGATCAAAACGCCGATCAGAATGCCCGTATAACTATAAATGGGCACGTCTTTCTTACGTACCATATAAAAGAACTCATAAAGGCCGCCGGCTGTTAAAAGGACTATGACCACGATAAACAGAATATTGTGGAGTATAGCCGCAGCTGTTATGGTGATCATCAATAAGGATGACAAAAATCTTTGCCAAGACATAAAAATTTATCCTGTAATCTTAACAGTGCCCCAACGGCGTTCTCTTTGAGCATAAGTACTCAAAGCTTTGTGGAATTCCTCTTCGGTAAATTCCGGCCAATATTTATCTGTAAAATACAGTTCCGCGTAAGAAAGCTGCCACAATAAAAAATTGCTGATGCGCTCTTCACCCGATGTACGGATCAAAAGATCAGGGTCCGGTTGGCCTCGCGTATACAGATGCGCACTGATGATCTGTTCATCAATAGCACCTGCTTTTATTTGGCCTTCATGGACACGGGCAACAATGGATTTAACGGCATCCACTATCTCCGCGCGCGCGCCATAATTAAAGGCGATATTCAGTGTCATGGTTGTATGCTCCCTTGTTAAACGCACAGCGTCATCCATGGCTTTTAAAACTTCGTTAGGTATGCCTTGACGGCGTCCGATAAAGTTAATACGAATACCATTTTCCCCCAGTTCTTTGGCTTTTTGTCCTAAAACAGCGATGAATGTACGCATAATCATGGACACTTCGTCGGAAGGCCTGTTCCAATTTTCTGTCGAAAAAGCGTACACGGTCAAAAATTTTATCCCCAAGGCACGGGCGGTTTTGATGATTTCTTCCACCCGTTTGACCCCTTCCATGTGGCCCTGCGTGCGGCTTAATCCACGGGCACGGGCCCAACGGCCGTTGCCATCCATAATAATGGCTACATGACGGGGAAGCGGATTTTTTTCCATAAAGGGAACTCCCAAATAAAATGGGGGATATTAAATCCCCCATCGTCAAAATCCTTAATCTCAAACGCAAAACGTTTATAATTACTTGCCCATGGTCAATGCCCGGCAGCAACGGCAGACGGGCCACCCGTAGCGCTTGGAGACGCTACAGCCGCAGGCCCAGCGACCGCAGGTTGTGGCTCTCGGGCTGCCTGCATCTGTGCCGCTATCTTTGTTTTCTCTTGAAGCGCAGATCGTAATTTATCTTCAAGATCGGCCTTAGATTGGGCTAATTCATCATATTGTTTCTTTAAATCCGTATTTTCGTTTTTTTCCTGATCGAGAATGTCCTCGATCTTAGCCATTTTGTCTTGTTCGTCTTTTAGCTGTGAAAAAAGGACAGTCAATTTGGCGGCATTCTTTTGTAAGGTTTCTTCAGCCACCATACGGCTGTAGCGTTCCTCTTCCAAATTTTTAGAAGCCTTGTTGGCTTTTTCACCGAAACGCACCACCAAGACGGACAAACCGACCATGATTAACAAAACTATCACCAAGATAATGTCTTTCATCAACTATCCTTGAACTTAATTGGTTTGTGGTTGATCAGCAGAAGCATCCGTACCGGTTTTTTCGATTTTAGGCAGAATGACGATTTCGACCCGGCGGTTTTTCTGACGTCCTTCTTTAGTATCGTTAGAAGCGACAGGCTTATATTCCCCATAACCGATGGCGGCCAATCGCGGTTCAGCCACGCTCTTCTCGCTTAAATAATGCAGCACAGACAACGCGCGGGCGGTGGACAATTCCCAATTAGATTTCCATCCCGATCTCCTGATTGGCTTGTTATCCGTATGACCTTCTATACCCACGTTTAAATCAGAGACCGTCGTATTTAACACCCCGGCGACTTTATCTAATTTTGACAAGGACTCCGGACGGAGTTTAGCCTTTCCAGAATCAAATAAAACTTCCGAGACGAAGGTAATGACCAGGCCTTTTGGCTGCATCTCTACTTTGACCTGTTTGTTGTTAATGTCATCCTGGAGGCGTTTTTCTAATTCCTCCTTGGCACGCTGCAGCTCATTCATATCATTTTTTAATTTGGAGATTTTTTCAATGTCCGTACGGCGGCCTTTTTGAAAAATAATCGTACAGCCGGAAACCCCCAAAGCCAGTGCCAGGATTAAAGTGATGTTCATCAAAACTGCTTTATTCGGACGCATTACAGACTCCTTCCATAATTATTACTTTAATTATTACTTTTTAAAATAATTTCTTTACAACCCAAATTATCACAGGCATTTATGAAAGTCAAGCAATGAATCATCTTAACGCACAATAATTTCATCCCGCTTGGAGCCCACCGAAATATATTTGACTTTGACCTTCAACAATTCCTCCAAACGCTCAATATAACGACGGGCTGAAGGCGGCAATTGACGCCATTGGCGCACGTGGCGGGTTGAAGTCCTCCAACCCGGCCATTGTTCATAGATAGGCTGAGCATGCATCAAAACGTCCATATCATGCGGATAATCTTTATAAATTTTTCCTTTATATTTGTAAGCAGTAGCGATTTTAATGAACGGAAGATCATCCAGGACATCCAGTTTCATAATCGCTAAATGTGTCGCCCCATTAATGATGATCGCATAGCGTACCAGGACAGCATCAAACCAACCGCAGCGCCGGGGACGGCCGGTGGTGGCGCCGAACTCATGGCCTTTACTGCGTATCTTCTCGTTCATTTTTTTATCAAATTCCGTTGGGAACGGCCCTTCCCCCACCCGTGTCGTATACGCCTTGACAGCCGCTACCACCTGTCCGATTTTTGTCGGCGGCACGCCTGTTCCCGAACAAACACCGCCGGTGGTGGCATTACTCGATGTCACAAAAGGATAGGTGCCGAAATCAATGTCTAAAAATGTCCCTTGGGCCCCTTCGAAAAGGATTTTTTTACCGGCGGCGATGGCTTCGTTTAAAAAAAGGGCCGTATCGCAGATATAAGGTTTCAGACGCCGACCGTAGGCCAGATATTCCCGGCAAATTTCGCTAAAATCATAATTCTTAAAACCGTAAACTCTCGTAAAAATTTCATTTTTCTCATTGAGATTGTCCGCCAGCTTGGCTTTTAAAACTTTAGGGTTTAAAAGGTCGATGACACGCACCCCCATGCGGCCGACTTTATCGGAATAACAAGGCCCTATGCCGCGGCCGGTCGTGCCGATTTTTTGCACACGCTTGCCTTCCCGCAACTGGTCCATCACCCGGTGATAAGGCATCACCACATGGGCGTTGGCGGAAATTTTAAGCTGGGCACGGCTGATGGACAGACCCCGCTTTTTTAAATTGTTGATTTCTTCCAAAAGGGCTTGCGGGTCAATAACGACACCATTACCTATCACACAAATTTTTTTCTGATGTAGGATAGCTGATGGGATTAAATGAAATATATATTCTTTATCCCCGACGATAACGGTATGGCCTGCGTTGTTGCCGCCTTGATAACGCACGGTAATATCCACCTTTGCCGAAAGGATATCGATCAGTTTCCCCTTGCCCTCATCACCCCATTGGGCACCCACGACGACCAGATTCATGATATGTCCTATTTAAAAATTAAAATAACACTGGATGATGCTATAAAAAAGACAGACGCACAAATGATTTTAAACAAAGCAGGGCGGATATTTTTAATGCTTAAAAACGCCCATAAAAACCATAACGGCCACAAACTAACAATCGTGTAAAGGCCCAACAACTGAATCATGGCCTGCCATTGCCCATGGACAAACCCGCCGGCGCCCAAAAGCGTCATATAATAATTAATGGGCCAAAGTGTCGCTAACGCGCTCAAAAAAACACCTAAGATGAAAGCCAGCAGAAACATCGCCAAAGCGTTGACGGACGGACATGTCGGAGGGGTAACTAAATCTTTTAAGGGTTGGCGATAGGATAGAAACCAATCTTTCAGAAACACGACGCCCCAAACAAAGCACCCCACCCCAAGAGCAAGATAAATAATTTTGGCGGTCCATACAAAAGTTTTATGAAAAAGAAGAACTCCCATAGGCCCAAAATTAAAATACAACAAGCCGAACATATAGGTCAAAACAAAAAGCCAGCGTAAACGGGCTAAATGGGCATAACGCCCAGATACCAAAATTCCATGTCCCATAAAAACCGCGCAGGTCATCAAAGCACACGGGTTGGCCCCATCTTGAAAACCGGCGCCTATAACAATCCGCCAGAGATCCCACATCCGCTCACCTATACTTTAATGGTTTTGACAAAAAGAATATTCTTGGTTTTGCGTAATTTCTCAATGACCGATTCAGGAATTTCGCTGTCCACATTGACGACACTTACCGCGACCCCTTGCTGATTTTCACGGCCTAACGTGATACCGGCAATATTGATATTGGCCGAGGCCAAAATCGTACCGATAGCTCCCACAATACCGGGCTTATCATTATTATTGATAAACAACATATGCCCGAAAGGCGAAGCTTCGACATAAACGTTGTTGATTTTAACGATGCGGGGCTGTTTATTACTGGATAAAGTCCCTAATAAAGAAAACGGTTCTTTTTCGGTCGCTATGTCCAAAGCGATCGCGTTGACATACTCGCCTTCTTCACTGGAAATGATTTCCTTAATATTAATGCCGCGTTCCTTCATCATATTCAGGGCATTGATCGTATTCACGCCTTCCTCTAATATAGGGGTCAAAATTCCCTTGGCTAAAGCCATGGTCACCGCCGTCACTTTTTCTTTGGCCACGGCCCCGCTGTAGGTAATAACCACTTCCCGGATACGTCCCTGTACCAATTGGCCGGCAAATTGCCCCATACGTTCCCCTAAACTTAAGTATGGTTCAACGGCTTTAAAAGCTTCGGCGGACAAGGACGGGAAATTGGCAGCATTGCGTATACCGGCACCTGACAAGGCATCTTTAACGGCATTGGCAATTTCAATGGCCACATTGAGCTGGGCCTCTGAGGTGGACGCCCCTAAATGCGGTGTCACCACACAATTGTCTAATTTAAGCAAAGGGGACTGAAAATCCGGCGGCTCAGTTTCATAAACATCTAAAGCGGCACCGGCAATGCGTTTGTCCTGTAAAGCTTTAATCAAAGCGGCTTCATCGATAATCCCACCCCTGGCGCAGTTGATGATCCTCACCGTTTTTTTCATCAAAGCTATTTGTTCTGTTGAGATCATATGCGTAGTTTCATCCGTTTTCGGGATATGTACCGTGATATAATCCGCGGTTTTATAAATTTCATCAAGTTCAACCATTTTGATACCGTTTTTAGCGGCAATTTCAAGGGATAAATAAGGATCATAGCCGATCGTGACCATGCCGAAAGCCTGGGCCATCTTAGCCACGGTCGAACCGATGCGGCCTAACCCCACAATGCCCAATATTTTGCCGTTCAGTTCAATTCCGGTGAATTTGGAGCGTTCCCACTTGCCGGATTTCAGGGAAGCAACCGCCTGAGGAATGTTGCGCGAAAGGGCCATAATCAGACTCATGGTATGCTCGGCGGTAGAAGTGGTATTGCCCGCAGGGGTGTTCATGGCCACAATGCCCTTTTGGGTGGCGGCCGTCAAATCCACATTATCCAACCCCACCCCGGCGCGACCAATCACTTTTAATTTATCCGCGGCTTCTATAATCTCTGCCGTGACCTGGGTGCCGGAGCGCACGATCAAGGCATCATAGTCCTTGATGATCTTTTTTAATTCATCCGGCGATATGCCGAATTTACAATCGACCGTAAAGTTTTTGTCGGCAGTTAAAATATCAAGGCCTTCTTTTTCCAATTTATCGCTGACTAAAATCTTAAACATAGTAAATCCCTTCCTAGAAATTAAAACGGTTTACCCTTTATGGTGTATTAAGGACTTTTTGCGCGGCACTCAATGCGCTGCCCAGTTCGAATTTATGCCCCATTTGATGCAAAACTTTTTCTAAACAAGCCAGTCCTGTGAGGATGTCATATTCATCCAAAGCCCCCATATGCGCCATGCGGATGACTTTGCCTTTAAGGAGATCTTGTCCGCCGGCAAAAGTAATGCCGTAGGTATCGCGCATGGTTTTAGTTAACTTTTCTCCGTCGATGTTAGCCGGCACTTTAACGGCCGTCAGCACATTGGTCGCACAGCTAGGGTCAGGAAATAATTCCAGGCCGATGGCCTTGCAGCCGGCACGTACCGCACGGGCTAAAAGCGCGTAGCGGGCAAACATATTGCTAAGCCCTTCTTTTTTAATCATCTCGATCGAGTCGACCAAAGCAATGAGAACACCGATGGCCGGCGTAAAAGGAGTATCAATTTTTTCCATGGCCTTTTTGGATTCGCGCAAATCAAAATAATAACGCGGGTTGGTGCTTTTATTGATCAAATCAATGGCTTTGGCTGAGGCGCTGACAAAACTTAGACCCGGCGGCAGCATCAGACCCTTATGGGAGGCGGACACCACCACATCGCAATGCCACTCGTCGGTTTTAATTTCCTGAACGGCCAAGCCCGAGACCGCGTCAACCACTAAAACCGCCTTGGTGTTTTTAACCACTTCTCCGATAGCTTTGACATCAGGCGTCACACCTGTCGAGGTTTCCGCCAAGGTGATAAACACGGCCTTAGTGTCAGGATGGGTATCTAATAAAGATTTAATCTCCGCCGCACCGGGAGCTTTTCCCCATTCCACTTTATACACAATCGTATTAGCCTTAAAGGTTTGGCAAAGTTCCACCCAACGCTCGCCGAATTTCCCGCCGTCGACCGCAATGGCCTTATCGTTAGGGGAAAGCAAGTTTGATACGGCCGCCTCCATGCCGCCGGAACCTGAAGAGGTCAGGATATAAATATCATTCTTGGTCTGGAAGATTTCTTTTAACCCTTCCAGCACCTGTTTGATATTGTTTTGAAATTGCGGCGTGCGGTGATGGATGATCGGACGACCTAAAGCCGCGCATAGATTAGCAGGTACTTGAGTTGGGCCTGGAGTTAACAACAAGTTGCGTTTCATAGCACATGACCTTTCTAATTCTTAATGATGATTACTTAATCGTTTCTCCGAAATGACTGATCACGCCGTCGACTAAACCATAGTCTTTGGCCTCTTGGGCGGACATAAAAAAGTCGCGGTCGGTATCTTTGACTATTTTTTCCAATGGTTGATTGGTGTGACTGACTAATATTTTATTAATCGCGGCTTTCATCCGTAAAATCTCCTCGGCCTGTATGGAAATATCACTGGCCGTGCCTTGTGCGCCTCCCCAAGGCTGATGGATCATGATGCGCGCGTTGGGTAATGCATAACGTTTACCCTTGGTACCGGCGGTCAACAACACAGCCCCCATACTGGCGGCCTGCCCCACGCAACAGGTGACCACATCCGGTTTCACATATTGGATCGTATCATAAATCGCTAATCCCGCGGTCACAGAACCACCCGGAGAGTTGATATACAAAAAGATGTCCTTTTCCTTGTCCTCAGATTGTAAAAACAAAAGCTGGGCAATCACCACATTGGCGACATGGTCATCAATACCCATGCCTAAAAAAACAATGCGTTCTTTTAAAAGTCTGGAGTAAATATCATAAGAGCGTTCGCCATAACTGGTTTTTTCGACGACCATCGGGACTAATATTTGTGCGTTAGACATATTTTTCTCCTTCCATCGAAATGCTATTCCAAATAATACTAGATTTGTGCCGTTTCCTTAGTGTTTGTATCAGAAATTCGGCCTTCTTGATCTTTCCAGGTCGCTTCTTTAAGTAGGAATTCCATTACCTTGCTTGTCAAATTTTCCTTATTGTCGGCGGGCTGTATATTCTCAAGTTTGCCGATTTCTTCCAAGATTAAATAGATCTTAACTTCATTTTCCACCAAAGGCTCCAGCTGTTGGCGCAGCTCTTCTTCTTTCTTTTTAAATTGTTCTTCACTCAACCCTTGAGTTTTAAGACGGTGCAAAGCCTCATGTAAACGATAATGCAATTGGCGCTTGACCAAGGATTGAGGAACAACCAGTTTAGCATTTTTAAGCAAATTTTCACCAATTTGATTTTCTACATCCATGCGGTTGTTGCGGTCCTTGTCAAATGCCAGTTGCCGCTTAAGCGCTGTTTTAAATTCTTCCAGACTCGGAAACCCCATGCCCTTGGCAAAAGCATCATCTATCGCGACTTGCTTATCGCCCCCATGGCCTTTTTTAAAAAAATCCAGGGTCTTTTGCAGTTCTTCATCGGTCACTTCACTTGGCTTTCGGGTGACTTGGATGGCTTTATAGGCCCCCACCTCAACCTGCGGACGGATATCCAAGGTGGCTGTAAAAGTCAGTAGACCGTCTTTAAGGTTCACGTCGGTGATTTCCGGCATGTCAATAGGGTTTAACTGATGTTGGTCTAGGCCTTCATGATAAGCTTCGGGAATGATTTTTTTGATCGTTTCATCGTGGGCCAGCTGGCCGTGGGATTGGACTAAAATATGACGGGGCACTTTGCCGGGACGAAAACCTTTGACCTTGGCATGTTTACCGATCTCGACATAAACAGTATCCATCACCTGATTGACCCGCTCACGGGGGACCTCAAACTTCAATTCACGTTTTAATGCATCTATTTTTTTAACTTCAACTTTCATGTTTGTTCCCTTTCATATCCTACATTGTAAACTTTTCACCCAAATAAATTTTTTTGGCCTTGGGATCATTGATCAAATCTTGGGCTGTCCCGGAAATAAGCACACGCCCGTCAGCCACTAAATAGGCGCGGTCGGTGATCGACAGCGTCTCACGCACATTATGGTCGGTCAATAAAATCCCCAACCCTTTTTTCTTTAGGTCCTTGATGATTTCCTGGGCTTCGGCCACCACAATCGGATCAATACCGGAAAACGGCTCATCCAGCAGTAAAAATGAAGGGTTGGTCACCAATGCCCTGGTAATTTCCAGGCGGCGTCTTTCTCCGCCGGAAAGCGTATACGCTTTAGATTTGGCCAAATGTGAAATATTAAGCTCTTCAAGCAGGGACTCTAAACGGCGTTTGCGTTCCCTGGGGCTTATATTCAAGGTTTCCAAAACTGCCAGAATATTTTCTTCAACAGTCAGTTTGCGGAAAATTGAGCTTTCCTGTGCCAGATAGCCCATTCCCAGACGGCAACGTTCATGGATCGGCTTTTTAGTGATATCGTCCTGGTCGAAAATCACCTGGCCTTCTTCGGGACTAATGATACCCACCACCATGTAAAAACTGGTGGTCTTGCCCGCGCCGTTAGGACCCAAAAGTCCCACAATTTCCGAACGGCCAACGGTAATGCTCAGGTTATCCACCACCCGGCGGCCGCCGTAAATCTTGACTAGATTTTTTGCTTCCAATAAACGCATTTTAAAAATAACTCCTTGCGGGGCCTGTCTCAGCCTCTTATTCTGTGATCATCGGGTCCTGCCCTCGGGTTTCCCCAGCGTGCTCGCCAAAAGCCTGCGCTCGCTGGGGATGCCCCTCCCTCGGTCACCCGATGATAAGCAATCTAAGTCCGAGCCACCCGCCGCAATTTTAACTGTCTATCAAAAGGCCCAATTGGAATCACTTTCCAATAGGCTGAAACATGCCGCTGCCTTTGGTGCTACCGGTATCGAAAACAATTTTGGGCCGGCCTATCATGGTCAAAACTTGAGTGTCCCCCATATAAATCATTTGATCCGAATAACTGACATTGGGGCCCTGAATGGCCTTGACATGCCCGGTGCATATGGCTTTTTTGATATGTTTACTCGCCTGGTCAAACCATATTTCCATTTTATCCGCGTGCAGTTCGCGGCCGGTGGATTGGTCTATCGCCACCACATGGACATTAAATACCGCGTACATTTTAACCTGGTCCATCTGCATGGGGCCATCTGAAGTGATGGTGACTATCTGGGGATTCGACGGCTCATCCGGATTAGTCTTCACCACGGCTTTCACATCCTTATTAATCTGCGCTTTTTTCAAGTTCGGATGGGCGCTTAGTCCCTGGCCTGTAACCACCCCTTGTGGATCCACAATTTTAACCGGGTCTTGGGTCGTGACCAAATCTTTATCGCGGTTCCAATTTAAAGTGTCCGTGGTCATTTGAGTGCCGCGGTCCGCTGTGACCACGACATTGTCTTGCAGATGGACATTGCCATTGGTCTTGTCGATGGTACCATGATCTGATTTTAAATTCGTGTTTTCCTTACCGTAAAAATTAGCATCCACATTCGTGATTTGAACGTTGGTATCTGAAATATCAGCCTTGGTACCGTTAACATCCCAAGCCTTCTGGCCGGTGTTGTTATAACCGTTAAGATTAAACCCTTGCAGCTGCTGTGATGCAGGCGCAGATTCAGTGGATTCGTCCGCGCGGCACACCGGAGAACTGAAAACCAAAACCATCAAACAAAAACCAATTTTAACATTCATATAGTTGCGGGTTCCAATGCCCCTGTGCTTTTAAAATTAATTCTACCACTTCCCGTACCGCGCCATAGCCGCCTTTTTTGACGGTTACATAATGCGCGATTTGCTTGACCTCGGCAACCGCATTGGCCACCGCTACACCCACCCCGCATCGGCGCATTAACCCTAAATCAGCCACATCATCACCTATAAAACACACCTGAGCATCTTGCACGTTGAATTCCTTTAACATGTTCTCATAAGCGCTAAGTTTAGGATACACCCCCACATAAACTTTATCGATGTTCAAATCTTTGGCGCGATGAGCGACCACATCCGATTCACGGGCGGAGATGAATGCGGTTTTAATGCCACATTTTTGTAAAACTACAATGCCCAAACCATCCTGCACATCAAAATTTTTGCTTTCCACCCCATGGCTATCAACGATAATGCGCCCATCTGTCAGCACCCCGTCCACGTCCATGGCCAACACTTTAATCTTCTTTAACGCGCCGTCGTTAATCATCAAACCAACCCCGCCTTAAGCAAATCCTGCACGTCCAAAAGTCCCACCACACGGCCGTTTTTATCCACCACCGGTAATTCGTCGATTTTTTTAGTTTTCAACATATCAAAGGCCTGGGCCGCCAGTTTATCATGAGCTATAGACATCGGGTTTTTAGTCATCACTTGACGGACCTGGCGGGTCAACACAACGCTATCCTCTTCCAAATGCCGGCGTAAATCTCCGTCTGTAAAAATACCTAAAAGTTTATCTTTGCCGTCGACCACACAGGCGCAACCGCAACGCGCCTTGGTGATGGCCCATAAGACATCTTTAACCTTCATTGTCGCACGCACCCGGGCAAAGGAGCTATCGCTGCGCATGATATCTTCCACTTTTAATAACAGGCGCCGGCCCAAAGCGCCTGCGGGATGATATAAAGCGAAATCTTCTGTCTTGAATTTTTTACGGTCAATCAGGCAGGCGGCCAAAGCATCTCCCATGGCCATGGCCACAGTTGTTGAGGCCATAGGTGCCAAGCCTAAAGGACAACCTTCATGTTTAACCGAGATATTTAAAATTAAATCCGCGTGACGGCCTAAAGTTGATTTAGGATTACCTGTCATGGCAATAATTTTGGCCCCGATTTTTTTAACCAAAGGCAATAAAAGCGTGGTTTCCTCGGTCTCGCCACTCTGGGAGATAATGATGACAATATCTCCTGCCGTTACCTGGCCTAAATCCCCGTGGGCGGCCTCGGCGCTGTGCAGAAAGATACTGGGAGTTCCGGTCGAAGACAAAGTGGCCGCTATTTTACGGGCGACAATGCCGGTTTTACCCATACCGCAAACAATCACGTGACCGCTGCATTTAGCCATGATTTGCACGCTCTCTTCAAAATGATGGTCTAAAGAGCGCATCATTTCATTGATCGCGCGGGTTTCGATAGTTAAAACTTTTTTAGCACGTTTAAGCATATGATCTTTATTTCTTCCCCCCTCCCTGACCCTCCCCACCAGGGGGAGGGAATTATTTTGCTACTATGCGATCAAGGGCTATTAATTCCTTCAATAAACTTTCCAATTTTCTTAAAGCCAGCGTATTGGGCCCATCAGACAGGGCTTTTTTAGGGTCCGGATGGGTTTCCAGGAATATAGCATCCACTCCGGCGGCCACCGCACAGCGGGCCAAAAGCGGGATATATTGACTTTCCCCTCCGGAAGACGATCCTAAACCGCCCGGTTTCTGCACGCTGTGCGTGGCATCAAAAACAACCGGATAACCCAAAGAACGCATGATCGCCAACGCACGAAAATCAGAAACCAAATTATTATAACCAAAAGACACGCCGCGCTCGGTGAACAGCAGTTTTTGATTGCCGGCTTCCTTCATTTTCTTAATAATACCTTCAATGTCCCAGGGCGCCATAAACTGTCCCTTTTTGACATTCACGACTTTCCCGGTTTTGGCGGCAGCGACGATCAAATCCGTTTGGCGGCATAAAAACGCAGGAATCTGGATAATATCCAAAACTTCACCGGCAACTTGGGCTTGAGCGACATCATGCACATCAGATAAAACCGGCACCCCCAGCTTGGTCTTGACCTGGGAGAGGATTTTTAAACCTTCATAAAGTCCTGGCCCCCGAAAAGAACGAATGGACGTGCGGTTAGCTTTATCATAACTGGCTTTAAAGACAAAAGGGACCTTCAGCCGGGAAGTGATCTTCTTAATGGCCTCGGCGATTTTTAGTGTTCCGTGCGCGGATTCAATCACACAGGGACCGGCAATCAGTACCAGAGACTTATGCCCCCCGAAAATTACTTTGTCGTTGATTTTAATTTGTCGAACCATATTTGGGCTTTCTGTAAATCTTGCGGCGTGTCCACCGCCATTGATTCATAATCCGTTAATGTTGTTTTTATTTTAAACCCTTGTTCTAATACCCGCAACTGCTCTAATTCTTCCACTGATTCCAAAATCCCCTTTGGCCAGTTTTTATATTGCATTAAAAAATCTTTCCGGTATGCATAAAGACCTAAATGTTTATAACGCTTCACTTTTTCCGAGGCCTGGCCACGGTCATAGGGAATAGGCGCCCGGGAAAAATACAAAGCATAGCCTTGTTTATCCACCACACATTTAACTACATTGGGATTCCGGGCTTCTTCCTCATTGGTAATTTTTTTAATCACCGTCCCTACAAGAGCTTGAGGATCTTTTTTTAAAAGAACAACCAGTGCGTCAATGGTCTTGGGATCAATAAAAGGTTCATCACCTTGAATATTGACTACAATATCAACATCCAAATTCTTGACCGCCTCGGCAATACGATCAGAACCCGACACATGATGAGGGTCTGTCATAACGACCTGTGCCTTAAAATTCTGGGCTGCCTTAAAAATGTCCTTATGGTCACAGGCAATCAGGACACCATCCAACTCTTTACACAAACGGGCTTTTTCCCATACATGCTGGACCAATGGCTTGCCGTCGATTTCTGCCAAAACCTTGGCAGGAAAACGTGTGGATGCCAAGCGTACGGGAATGACCCCTATGGTTTTCATTTAAGTTGCCCCAATCGCCTCTTTTAACTCGTCTAAGCCCACCGCCACGGCGCCCATTTTGGCAACTACAATGCCGGCTGCGTAATTGGCGATTTGGGCCGCCTGAATTTTATCGGCACCCGCGGCCAAACATAAAGCAAATACGGATATGACCGTGTCCCCCGCGCCGGAAACATCAAAAACCTGCCTGGCCATCGTCGGTATAGGATAGGGTTTTTTATTCTGTCGGAAAAGGTACATGCCATGTTCCCCCAGCGTAATTAACAGTGATTCAATGCCCAAATAATTCAAAAGTCCGTAACCATTATGTTCCATGTCTTCTTTACTGTCTAATTTAGTGGAGCGTATACCGAAGGCCAGGCGCGTCTCTTCAGAAATAATTTTTAACGCACTTTCAGCTTCTTTTTTATTAGGCGTAATGCAGGTGACTTGGCCGTACTCACGCAAATCTTCCAGTTTAGGGTCCACCACGACCGGTAATTGACAATCCGAGGTTAATTCATGCACCTGACTCAAAAGCCTTGAATCAATGACACCCTTGCCGTAATCAGAAATAATGACCGCGTGAAAATCTTTTATGTGACGACGCAAAAACGGTAAAATTTTGTCTTCTTTAACAAGGTCTTGGCCCTGGGAGGCTGTTTTTTCCCTATCTAAACGGACAACCTGCTGATGCTGGGCAATGATGCGTGTTTTAAAAGTTGTATCTATATTTTTGTCTATAAAAATTCCATGGGTGCGGATACGGCGATTATGAAGTTCGCGTTTAAGAATGCCGCCTTCAATATCATCCCCGATTTTGCTAACCAGGGTGACATCCGCGCCTAAAGAGCTCAGGTTGTTGGCCACATTAGCGGCCCCCCCAGGCGTGTAAAACGCCTCTTCCTGAAGGACAACCGGTACCGGTGCCTCCGGAGAAATGCGCGATACAGTTCCCTTGATATACTGGTCAAGCACAACATCCCCGATGACCAGCAGGCGTTTGCCTTTAAAACGTCTTATAATATTATTATATTTAGACATAGGAATTCCTAATCTAAGTCAAAGAAGTCGTCATTCTAACATAGTTTGCATAGGGCGTCAACTTAAAGGGGAGTTTAAAAACCTTAAGCTTTGGCTAGGAAGGCTTGTTTGGCTGGATTTATGCCCAATAATTGAAACGGGCTTGAAATGGGTGTCATGTTGATGATAACCGGCGTAAAGCCTTCAACAGTTTTTAAACATGTTTTAAGTGATCAGCTATAAAATGTTTAATAACAGACTGCCGAGTCACCCCTAAACGTTTTGCCTGTTTGTCTAATGAATCAACCATCCATTGCGGGAAATCAACATTAACCCGCTTTTGATCCTGATTAAGTCGGCGAGCATGATTCTTGTTTATTAATGATGTTATGTTTTCTCCATCATCAAATTTTCTATCAAAATCTTTAGCTTTCATATATTTCTACCTCCTCTGGCCTTGACCGTCTTACGGATATAATGCGTATTTTTTCTCCCCTGTATGTAATAATAGCGGACCAATATTTGCCGTCCTTACGACCTATCACTAAAAAACGCGACTCATCTTTGACCTTTGTCGGAATTTCCAAAACATCTGGATCGTTCCATATTGCTTGTGCTTGAATAAAATCAATCCCATGTTTGATTTTATTTGTAACGCTCTTATTAATATCAAATTCAAACGCACCCATATATAGAAAGTATACCTTTTTTATACCTAAAGTTCAAGGGAAAAATAAACCCTAAGCCTTTTGGCTGGAACTGCTTGTTTGGCTGGATTTATGCCCAATAATTGAAACGGGCTTGAAATAGGCGTCATGTTGATGATGACCGGCGCAAAGCCTTCAAACCCCCCTTGCATCAGCTCGTTTAGCTGGGCTGGGTCGAATTGGACGTTGACTGTCTTGCCGTTGCGAAGGACGTTGATTTGGTTGAGGTCGATACCGCCTGGACTAGCCTCTCTTTTTATAGCTCCCATTGCAGAATCCTCTGTCCAAACTTTCACTTCAACATCTCTGCCCATATAATAAACTGTTAAACCTGTCTCATTAATTTCAATTCTAATATCCTCAAAATTATGTATGCCAAATTCAAGCTGATTTTGTAAATCCTTAAAATTATAATAACGACCATCTTCATTTTTTAATTCAACAAGTTGGTTCAAATTCCGAATTGCCAATGCGATAATTAACTTTTTCCCCGGTTGATTAAACTTTGGTTCAAAATGCTTCCGATTTTCTTGATTTACAAAGTACACCTTTATTCCCAGCAGCTTACCTATAGTTCGAATCAGACCTTTCTTGAAACCCTCAGCCTTCATCGCCGCATCCGGCCTTTGTTTTTCTTGTGGCTGGGACATGGCTCTATCGAAAATTCTTTGTCGATGCAAATTAACATAGTCCCTGGTTTTTTCCCATACTTGATCAACATTTGAGTCTGCCTGGGCAAATTCCTGGGCCTTGTTAAAGACCTCTTTAGCGCGGTCCGGATTCCTGCCCACATTAACATCGGTGATAGAAGATTCATCAAACCTTTGCGGGAATTCTACGTAATAGCTGCCCCTAGTCTTAGAATAAAAGACGGTAATCTCGACTCCATTAACTGTGACCCGATCAGAATATTTATTACTTCTTATCGCCGCATCTGGGGCTTGTTTTTGTGACTGGGACATGGCGGAATCTTCTGTTAGGATCCATACAACATTATAACGATTAGCTATTGAGGTAAACTCATAGAGTTTCGGATTCTGTAAAGCCAGCCCACTATTAATAGCGTGCGCTCGATCCATTTTGCTCCAACCTTGGCGATAACCACCAACCCAAACTTCATCAGGTCTCTGTTTCTTCAACTCATACAAAATCATACTCTCTCCATGGATAATAAAACGACTATATTCGCCGAGGGGCCGAATGATTTCTTCTCTAAATTGCTCATCTGAAAGATTAAGATGCTCTCCTCTCATCGCCGCATCCGGGGGCCCTTGTTTTTCTTGTGGTTGGGGGGACATGGCTTGGTCTGGTAATTTCTCACCACGTTCAATATGAAGCGTTTCCAATTTAATTCTACCATCCCTTTCCAATTCAAACTTAACGTGAAAATCATATCCATCAAGAGCGTGTTGGTAGGCTTCATTTTCCAACAAACTCAATAAACTATCCTTTGCTCCTGCCAGTTGTAGTGATTCCAATTTTTTGCGGACATATAATCTTAATAAAACTTCACGATTTCTATTCCCCGAATCAAACAGGACTTTAGCTGCTGTATAACTGACATTCGTATTGCCATCCTTCAACATCTCAAGCAATGTCGCTATAGCACGTTCACCGCCTAATTCCCCTAATCTTTTTGCCACATTAATCCGAGCATCTGCCTCCCCTAATTGTAAGGCCCCACGATAAGCATCAATCATCCGTTCTTGGGGTACCCCTAATGCTGTCAGAGCTCTTTCTGCGGCTTGACGAACATTTTTATTTTCATCGCCCAACATAGTCGCAATCGCATCTAGATTATGCGACATTTGCCAATACTTAATCTTCGCTATTTTACCAAGCATCGCCGCATCTTGGGTTTGTTGTCCTTGTGGCTGCAACATGACGGAGCCAGTCCTCATTCTATGCATGGTTGCCATAGCAAGCAAAAATGTAATTTCCCAACCCTCTCTGATGTCTCTGCCAATTAATGAATCAAAATCACTGTCTTTTGATTCTAATGTCCTTAGATAATCAAACACCTTCAGACCAGTTTCTGAATCTAAACCTGACGCCAGAAGTTTACGTGCCAGCTCCTGTCTCATCTCAGTGGGGAAGTCTTTCTTACCATAGGGGTTTGTCTCTGGCATTACTGCGCTTATTTCCGCGCTGCTATCAATTGAAAAACCGTCTTTATCTCTGTGAATTAATTTAAACACTTCGTCAACACTTACGGATTTAAGTCCTGTAAGCATTGTGGCTTTTAATGCAGTTTCTTTAACTTTATTCAGTTTTCTGCGATCTCTATCCGAAGGCAAAAGATTGGGTTCCATAAATCCGTTTTCTTCAGCGAGACTCTCAAAACCCATGCGATCCAAAAAATCTTTGTAAACCACAGTTGTTTTTACTGGGTCATTGCCAGTCAGGGAGACAGCCAAGACCCAGAGGGCGGATAAACGATTGTTCAAATAAGGATAATGGTTCCCGGAGGGGCTATTCAAAGTCAACATCATTGAGTAGAGAAAAAGTTTCACAGTCTTGTCAATAGCGTCCTTCATATCTGGCTTAAGGAGTGCCCCCGCAGCAAGCGCTACTGTTAAACTTATCATCGCCCCATCGCTTTTAACCGCAGACATGGCGCCATCACGTTTTAAATTAATTTTCATTGGGATGCCACCCGAAAAATACTTCCTGGGGATTGTCACCCCTCCCTTGCCCTCCCCATCAAGGGGAGGGAATGGCTCCTCTTTAATATAGTTAAACGCCCCCTTCTTGTAAGCCTTCAAGTAACGTTCATAAATTTGCTCTTTAACCGTTGGGTCATCGAGGTTAACGCCAGCTACTTTTTTCTTATTTGTATAAACGACATCCAAAAGGCCGTTTTGGATGGTTTCCTTGTACCATTTGGCTAAGATGAGCGCTTGATAGATTTGACGTAATGGCGCAAAGTTCTTGCCGGTGTTGACTTCTTTTTCAATTTCGGGAAGGATGATGGCTCGGACGATTTGGGAGCCGAGGGTGTTGATTCCCCCCTCCCTGACCCTCCCCACTAGGGGGAGGGAATGATTGGAATTATTCTTCTGCAATGCCAGATAATCTTCATCTAACATTACCTTTAACGTTGATTTGGTCACATACGCAGCATTGCGGTTTTCAAAGACCTGGGCCTGGTCAGGAAGAATCCATACCTTATTAAAAGTGTTTACAGGGACATTGGTTGTCCCAAACTGCTGTTGGGCTTTTGCATATACCCTGCTCCAAAAATCTTTGCCTAAGTCCTTCTCCGGATATATTAGTGAAGCTGTTAATTGCTTGAGTATGTAGTCCTGTGCCAGTAGATCACGGCCTAAATCTGTTTGACCCAAAACCGTGGGAATCATGCGGTCTTTCTCATAAGGAGAGAGATTAACCCATAAATCACCTTCAGGAATCGTTAACCCTGCTAGAAAATATTTGACAAGTTGATTGGCTTGTTGTTTTAGTTGTTCTTGTTGTGGATCCCCGATTAAAGCATTCGGGGATGACATGCCTTTTGAGAGGGAAGCGCTGCCGGTATCTACTATAAATTGGAACTCTAACGGCTTTTGAAGATTAACTACCAGACCTTTTAAAGCTAACGGGGCAAACGGCGCGGACTGCTCCACCATTGTTCCGGGCACAGGAAGTTGATTAACGCTAAAATCCCCGCCTCTGGCGGGGCCGGCTTGTGCGCGGACATATTGGAGATTGCTAAAACTAAAGGTCAAGCATATTAAAGAAGCTATTAGACGTTTGAACATAGTATGTTTAAAATATAACATATTTTTGACCGAAAACAAGTTTTTGACTTGATTATTGAACAATATTAGAATTGATTACAAAACAATTTTATTGCGGAGTTGATTTTTGATAGATACCGACTAACTCGGCTTGCGCTATGATGTGTTTGAGTATCGCTTTTTCAACCTCACTGAGCGTAGGGCCTTCATTAATGATTAAATAACTGTCCAGAGCATAAAGACGAAAGATATAATGATGGGGCTTTTCATCCACAGGACAGGGCCCGCCATACGCATATTTGCCAAAATCATTAAGACCTTCGGTGCCGGGATTGGTATTTTTAACAATGTTCGTTATATTAGGAGAAATATTATAAATAACCCAATGGGACCATGTCCCTTCAGGAGCATCCGGGTCAGAAACAGTTAAAGCCAGACTCTTAGCATTTTCAGGAACATGCTTTAATGTCAAAGGCGGGTTGATGTCCTCTCCATCGCAGGTATATTTTTTAGGGATATCCCCATAGTTGGGGAAGGATACCGACGTCAGTTGAAGATCGTTTTTCCCCCAGGCGGCCAAAGATAGCAGAGGCAGAAACAAACATCCTGTCAACAGAATAGCGCATGTTTTCATAGACTAAGACTCCCACTATGTTAATTCAATGCCCACAGGGCAATGATCTGAACCCATCACTTCTTTTAATATAAAGGCATTTTTGAGTTTGGGCAATAAGTTTTCGGTCACAAAAAAATAATCAATACGCCAGCCGACATCACGTTTACGGGCCGCGGTAAAATAATCCCACCAGGTGTAATGGCCGCCTTCTTTGGTAAAGTGACGGAAAGTGTCCACATACCCGCATTCAATAAATTGAGTGACCCACTGCCTTTCTTCAGGCAAGAACCCCGTATTTTTAACATTTTCTTTGGGCCTGGCCAAATCGATTTCGGTGTGGGCGGTGTTAACGTCCCCGGTGATGATTATTTTTCTTTTTTGTTTGCGTAATTTTTCAACTTTTTCCAAAAACGCGTCATAAAATTTCATTTTAAAAGGGACCCGTTTATTGCCGGCCCCGCCGTTGGGATAATAGGTATTAAACAAAATAAAATCTCCGTAATCCGCCACCAGCGTGCGGCCTTCAGTATCAAATTCTTTAATGCCTAAACCTGCACTGACGGATTTCGGTGGAATTTTGGTATAGATACATACCCCGCTATAACCTTTTTTTTCAGCCGAAGCCCAATATGAATGGTACCCCGGAGGTTGAATGAATTTTTCAGTTAATTGCCCGGGGGCGGCCTTGGTCTCTTGCAGGCAAAGAATGTCCGGGGATTCTTTGAGAAGCCATTCAAAGAACCCCTTCTTTTCAATGGCGCGTATACCGTTGACGTTCCAGGATAATAGTTTCATGCGGACTTCTCCATTTGTCCCCCCTCCCTAACCCTCCCCACGAGGGGGAGGGAATCATAATGACCCTCCCCACGAGGGGGAGGGAATCATAATGACCCTCCTCACCGAGGGGAGGGAATCATAATGACCCTCCTCACCGAGGGGAGGGAATCATGGTGGAATCACAATTGAATCGGGACCCTTTTGCCTCCCCAATGGCCGGGGGTCTTCTCAAAAACGCCCGCGATACGGTATCCGCAAAAACCACAAGCGTTGTTTTTTAAATTATATTCCCCTAAGACAAACCAATCACGTTGAATTAATAATTTTTTGCAAGACGGGCAATAAGTGCTGGCATTCGCCGTATCACGCACATTACCGGTATACACATAGTGAAGACCTTGGGCCACTGCCATATCATGCGCCTTTTGCAGAGTTTCCAGGGGTGTAGGCGGATAATCTGTCATTTCATAATCCGGATGAAAGGCCGTAAAATGCAAAGGCACGTCATCCCCAAGATTATCCGCAATCCATTGGCACATATCTTCAATTTCAGATTTTTTGTCATTAAGCCCCGGAATTATCAAATTAGTGATTTCAAACCATACCTTTGTTTCTTTTTTTAAATAGACCAGGGTGTCCAAAACCGGTTGTAAATGGCCGGAAGTGATTTTATGATAGAAATCTTCCGAAAACCCTTTAAGGTCCACATTCGCGGCATCTATATGCTCATAAAATTCTCCCATGGCTTGCGGAGTTATGTAGCCGGCGGTAACGGCGATGGTTTTTATCCCCAGTTTATGGCATGCCACGGCCGTATCTATGGCATATTCGGCAAAAATGACAGGATCATTATACGTAAATGCAATACTTTTAACGTTTAATCGATGGGCGGCTTGGGCAATGTCCTGCGGAGTGGCTTCTTCAGTCAGGCGGTCGAATGCTTTGGATTTACTGATGTCCCAATTTTGGCAGAATTTACACCCTAAATTGCACCCGGCTGTGCCAAAGGATAAAGTAGCCGTTCCCGGAAGAAAATGATTAAGAGGCTTTTTTTCGACGGGATCAAGGCAGAACCCGCTGGAATGTCCGTAGGTGGTCAACACCATTTGTCCGTCGATATTCTGCCGCACAAAACAAAATCCCCGCTGGTCACGGCTTAGCGTGCAACAACGCGGACACAGATGGCATTGCAGGCGGCCATCATGGATTTGTTTCCAATAACGACCCGGAGTAACCATAATTAATTAGGATATTTTTTTGATTCCGTCAGGTGATATGATGCCGATGGAAACAACCATCTTGAGAGCTTCTTCCACACTCCAGCCGCAATCCAAAGCTTGAGAAGGTTTAATAATAAAAACAATACCTGTTAACGGATGCGGAGAAGACGGCACAAATACTCTTAAGAGTTCTTCACCATTTTGGTCCTTTATACTGCCTGTGACGAAACCCAGCATCCATCCATTGCCGTTGAAGGTATTAACCAGGACAGCTTTTTTGAAAGCCTGTTTTTGTGAACCGGTATCAGAGAGCGTGTCAGAAAGCTGTTTGCCGATCCCGTATATGAAATTAATGACAGGGATCCGCTCTGCCACACTATGGATAAACTTAAGGATCTGGCGGCCTAACACATTACTAAATATCAAGCCGATAAAATATAAGCTGATTAAAAGCAGTAAGATGCCTAAACCCGGAATTTGATGTTGATCGATAAACTTTGGCAGATGTTCGATTATTTGTTTATCAATAAATTTGCGTAAAAACCATATCGCCACAAAACATAAAAAAAGCGGTATGACAGCAAGGACGCCTCGCAGGATATATCTGCCTAAGTGGATAAATAATTTTTTCATAAGAAAATAATATTAACATAAATCAATAGTGACAGCTACAAATAAAAAAGCCGTGACAGGCAGTTCTTTCTTAGGAAAGTAGTGCCTGTCACGACTTTTTTAACGGGCCGACACAAGGTCGACCCCTACGCTTTTTTATTACTTTTTATCGGATTCCAACGCCGCTCTTATTTCCTCCAAGGCCCGGTCAATAGCTTCAATGGCCTTTACGCGATGTCCGCTGTAATCATGAGCAGCTTCCTTCAAATCTTCTTTAGCACCTCTGAGCTTACGCATAGCCTTATGAAGCTCCGGATGACGTTCACGTTCATGATGCATAGCGTTGGGTTTCATGGCGACCGGTGTGGCCGGTGCTGCCGGCGGTGGCGTTTGAGCAAAACTAACTCCCGTTAAAATAAAAGCGCCGAATAAAAACGTGATCAAAATCTTTTTCATACGAATCTCTCCTTCTGTGTTGACCTACTTGCCCCGCAAGATGCGGTGGCTATTGCCCCTATGGCTCCAGCCGGGTCATGTTAAATGATTAATAGTTTCTATTATTCTACAATCGATTAAAAAAAGTTTAAAGGAAAATTACACAATTTTTTAATAATTTTGCTGCTGGCGGATGGCATGGGGTATTGTGAAAAATCTTTATACCTGACCCATTGATGGTTTGCATCAACCTTAGGTTGACTCTTTACAGAGCAGGCAAAGACAGATAAATTGACCCTGAATTGCGTATAGAAATGCTTCACCTCAAATAATGACCGTGCGGATTTTAATTGAAGGCCTAATTCCTCTTTTAATTCACGCATCAGAGCTCGTTTTTTTGACTCCCCCTTTTTGATTTTGCCGCCGGGAAATTCCCACAAGTCCGCCAATAATCCCCGGGAAGGACGTTTTTGGATAAAATAATAATCCCCTTGTTGAATAATCGCGATCACCGCTTGAATGTCTTTAATGATTTTCTTTTTTAGACGCGGGATTTCCTCCTGTATGCCCTGTTGATAAGCCCGACAATGCTTAAGCATAGGACACAGGCTGCACTGGGGATTTTTACGGCAAACCAAGGCCCCCCATTCCATCAAAGCCTGGTTAAAATCCCCTGCTCTTCGGGAAGGCAAAACTTTAAGTAAGAATTCATGCACTTGCGTATCCTGCTTGGTGTTTGCCTGGCCCTCTAAAGCTAATAAACGCATGACTACCCGTCTGATATTGGCGTCAATGATCGCCAACGGCATATCATAAGCAATGCTTAAGACAGCACCGGTCGTATAAGGCCCAAAGCCGGGTAATTTTCGAATAATCAAAGGATCAGCGGGTATCAGGCCTTTATGTTCTTTAACGAGGATTTTAGCTGTTTTGTGCAAATTCCGGGCCCGGTTGTAATACCCCAAACCCTGCCATTGTTTTAATACCTTCTGCAAAGGCGCTTGGGCTAAATGGCGGATTGTGGGAAAAATTTTGATCCAGCGTTCATAATACCCAATGACCGTAGCCACCGTGGTCTGCGCCAGCATGATTTCAGAAACCCAAATTTTATAAGGGTCGTGCGTGCGGCGCCACAGCAGGTCGCGTTTATGTCGGGTGTACCAGCGGATTAAATCACAGGAAAAATTCTTAAGCATAAACAATATTCAAAGGATGCGAAGAATGAGTGACCTGAATTTCAGAAGCAAAAGAAAACGGTAAGCAGACGTGGGAACCATCGACAAAAACAACGCCTTCCCGCATGAGAGAAGTCAGGGTGATTTTTTGAGTGGGTTTGAGTACCGCTCCTTTAAGAAGGTAATGCGCCTGCCGGCCTCTATAGAGTTCCCTGGGTTTATATTGAAACGTTTGCGCTTCCTGAGGTAAAACCTTGCCCCCGGCGGAATGGATCCCTCCGGAGGAGCCTGCGGCGGTGGCGATCCAGATGCCGGAAGACCTATGTTCTTCCTTGATTTTTCCGATTGTTATATAATAACGGCTCATCGCCGCGGGATTTTCATGGCAGACGAGAATATCGTTAAGCACATTCATGGGGCTTGTGCCGTCGCTAAAGGACAAGCGTAAACGGTTAAACTTCTTTATACGCCCATGGCCGGCCAAAATTTTATCCAACAGTTTTTCAAAATTCTTAGGATGGGCCCAACAAAAGCGCCCGACACTCCAGGCGGGGTCTGAATTGACCCCTAAGATGGTTTGGTCCTTCACATGCCGGGCGGCTTCCAAAAAAGTACCGTCCCCTCCGACTGTAATGATCAAATCATAACGGTTGTAATTAATAGAAGAACCCCGGCAGGCTTTAGTAAATTTACATTTTTTCATTTTTAAAACCGTCTCTACATAAGCCAGGCTCCAAAAATGATTGTCATGGGTGCGGCGGAAACGTTTAATTTCCTGGGAAGGCAACATCCCTTTCAAGAGTGCCATACGGCGGCGATCGCTTAAGAAGTATCCGGCATAGGTGCTGTTTTTATAAAATAAAAGGATATTCATAATAAAATAAACTCCCCTACCCCCTCTTTATGTTAAAGAGGGGAAATTAAATTTTTATAAATTTAACCTTAGATTCTATCTCTTTGAATGAAAAAAATACCGCATCCGCTTCCTTTAAAAAGGCGCGCGGCAGGGATGTTTCCAAAGCCAGGCACCTAAGATGTGCCGATTGGGCTGAACGGATACCCAATGGGGCATTTTCAAACACCACGGCATCGCCAGGCTGTATATGTAATTTTTGAAGGACTTTTAAATACGGTTCCGGATGCGGCTTGCCATTTTTCACATCACAACCGCACACTATTATGTCAAAACAATTCCATAAATCAAGAGGAAGAAGTTTTTGCGCCTCGCTACGGGATGTCCCGGTGACCAGGGCCAGTTTAAACCCCCGGATTTTAAGTTTTTTAATAAAGGCCCTGCTGCCGGCAATAAATTTACGTTTAAAAATCCTTTTAAATAATTCTTCTTTTTTTTGAAGGATCCTGCGGCCCACGGCATCCGTATACATTTTACCTTTTTCCATAAAGATTTCGCGCACGCTGTCAATGCCCTTTTGCCCTTCCCGTTTATAGATATCCTCATGGCTGACTCTCAGACCCTCACCGGCTAAGACAGACTTCCAGGCACGAAAATGATACGGCATGGTGTTTGTAATAACACCGTCCATGTCAAAAATAATTGTTGAAATTTTAAAATGCATGGGGAAATGAGACAGGCCTTTAACCGGCCGCCGATTAGTGTTGTGTTTGCTGCTGCTGTTGTTGTTGACGTTCCTGCTGAAATTGTTGCTGCTGATCTTTCAAAGTCCTTTGCTCCTCACGCACCGCTTCATCAAATTCTTTTTGGCGTTCTTTTTCAGCTCTTAGTTCGGCTTTTTTTTCGGCTTCTTCCTCTTTTAGTCTTTGTCTTTCTTCGCGCTTCTCTGCTTTTTTCTGACACAGAAGTTCTCTTTCTTTTTGGGCTTTAGCCCTGGCTTCGGCTTGTTCTTTTTTTTGCTCTGCGATTAAATCTTTTTGGTACTTGATTATAAATTTCTTACGTTCCTCATAAGAAGATGCCGTCCAATCTTTTTTATATGTATTGTAAAAGCTAAATTGCAAGAAAAAAGGCGCTTTGGTCAGATCGGAACCGTATTCTTTTTGTAAACCAATATCACTATTTTGGGCAAAACAAAAAGAGGATAACATCAAAAATACGACTACTATATTTAATAAATATTTAATCATAGCTCAAACCCTATCTCTATATATAAGTATAGCATAAAAACATTTATTCTGGTATGGCCCCTGTAGGAATGCGTGGGAATGATACCATAGATCGTTACCCCCCTGCCTGTGAGAAAGTTGAGAAGATTTTATGCGTGAGCGAAAAAGTCTTTAAAAAAATTGTTAGAGATTTTGAGGCTTTTTTCAAGGGTAACAAGGCTAATCAAAGATCATTGAATCCTGAGCCCAATAAGGGCCAAACGAATGGACAAAAACCATCCGTTAAGGCGACAAAGCCAAAAACTAAATCACATGACCAACTAGTATTGCCTTATAGCGCTTACGAGCCTTCCAGTCTTGCTGAGAACATAGGCCTTAGTCGTAACCACCGCGTGGGCAGAGTCAATGACTGGCACAGCACCTATGGCCAAGGGATGTATGAATAAATTTGCTTTTTAAACAAAAATGGACACATACTTCTCCTAAGTCCCTCACGAGGATGAAAGGAGATAAAAACATATGTGTCCGTACAAATATTACCATATTATGAGAACTAGCAAAGATAAAAAACAATGGCGGTATATGATGGTCCAAAAAGCCCTTAAAGACGGTGTCAAGTCCGCCGCCAGGGCTTTTAACACTACTCCCAACGTTGTCCGTAAATGGCGCAAACGTTTTAACAATGATGGCTACTCAGGCTTGGCTGACAAATCCCATAAGCCCCATATCAGCCCTAGAGAAACCTCTCAGGAAACTAAAGTTTATATCATTAACCTAAGAAAAAAATATAAGCGCATGGGCGCTGAACAAATCAAAGTTGTGGAGGATTTATCGATGGCACCTAAAACAATGAGAAAAATATGGCGTGATGCCGGTTGCTCTTCCCGTAAAAGACCTAAAAAGCATGTAACCAAAAACAATCTTCGGGCTGTTAAAAAGCTCTTCAAGCTCTTTGAGCGCATGAGCGAAGACACTAAAGAACTCGACGACATTCCCGAATACTATTGGCAGATGAAAAAACATAACCTACCCACCATCCAGTACTCCTTCCGCGAAATCTCCTGCGGCATCCTTGGCTTGGGGTTTGCCCAACAAAAATCCCTCATCCATGCTCAATTATTCGCTATTTACATTAATCATTACTTAAAGAGATATAACGCCCTTCCCGATCAATCTGTCCGACAAACTGACAATGGCAGCGAATACATCGGCTCCTGGAAGGCCAAAGAATCTTCTATCTATACCAAAGCCATTGAGTCTCTTGACGGTCAATACCATCGCACCATATTCCCCGGCGCTCATCGTATGCAGTCTGACGTCGAGACGATCCATAATCTCATGGAAATGGAATTTTATGAGATTGAACTATTCCAAAACCGGCTCGACTTCTTTAACAAGGCGGCCGCTTATCTGCTTTATTTTAATTTACACAGACCTAACTCTTACAAAGAGCACAAAACGCCCTGGCAACTGGCCCAGGAAAAAACCCCTGGCCTTGATAAACGTTTGCTGATGATTCCACCTGTAGACTTGGATCAGTTGTTTGCTTGGTATGCGCCAATTTTAGCTAAGGGGGGTAACAATCTATTGACCGTTCCCTCCCTGTAGGAATGCGGCAACGGATGCTCCGATAAAAAGCTTTGTCTTTAGAGTGGGTCAACACACTTGCCACTTTATCAGGATGGACCCATCGTGCCTGAGGAGTCAAAGGGTCTTGAGGGTGTAAATCATTTTGTTTGGTTTTAAATAAAAAGAAAAGGATGATCTTCCATTCGCTTTTGTCTTCACCGCCATTTTTACCTATTTTATAACGGCCATAGGCGCCTAAGACGTGCACTAAGCTTAAGGTGGCCACTCCTGATTCTTCCCTAATTTCACGCTGTGCCGTTTGAAGAGGATTTTCACCGGCCTCCACATGCCCTTTAGGCAAAGACCACGATGTTCCCCTTTGATTGACAAGCAAAACCTGTCCCTGCGGGTTAATGACAACTCCGCCGGCGGAGACCGTAACTTTTCTAGGTATAATGACCATAATTTTCCCTCACATTGGCATTTCTTAAAGAATACACACATCCGCAATATTTCTGTTGGTAAAATCCTTCCCGTTTGGCAATCTCAACCATGCGTGCTGATCCGCCATATTTGCGCCAATTATACGTCCAGAAAACCATATTTTCATAGCGTGAAGCCGCGCGTGTACCGCAACTATTGACCTGGTCTCTATCTTTCCAGCGTGACATGCCTAAGGACGAGGTGATCACCTTAAAGTCATGCTCATGGGCATAAAGGGCCGTGCGTTCAAAACGCATATCAAAGCAAATACTGCAGCGCGCGCTACGCTCCCCTGCCGATTCCAGGCCTTTGACGCGGGCCAACCAGTTTAAGGCGTCATAATCCGCATCCACAAAAGGCACGTTCAACTTTTCGGCATAACGCCTATTTTCATTTTTGCGTATGTCATACTCTTGACGGGGATAGATATTAGGATTATAGAAAAAAACGGTAAAATCTATGCCCGAAGCCAGCATCGCTTCCATCAATTCCCCACAACAGGGCGCGCAGCAGGAGTGCAGAAGCACTTTCTTGGCGTGTTCAGGAGGTTCTAATTTTTGTCTGACGAATTTTTCTGACATAAAAAATCCCAAAAAAAATAGGCCTGGTTTTACAACCAGGCCTAGGGACGTCTTCGGCTCTATGCGGCGGCCTTCGTAACATTCACGGCTTGCTCGCCCTTGGGGCCTTGTTGAATATCAAATTCAACTTCCTGGCCTTCTTCCAAGGTTCTATAACCGTCGGATTTGATTGCGGTGTGGTGGACAAAAACATCTTTACCATTTTCAGGGGTGATAAAACCATAACCTTTTTGATTATTGAACCATTTGACTTTACCTTTGGCCATTACTTTGTTCCTCCTTCTTGTTGCACTGCTTGTTTCTTATTGACCTTTGATTCGCCCAAAATTTTATTGCGCAACCGCTTGGGTATCGGCGGACGGATTAGTCACTTCCGCGCTTTTATTCAAATAAGCAGACAAGGCTTTCCATGTTTTACGGCCTACCTTGCCATCCGCTTTCAGGCCATTCTGGGACTGAAAAGCTTCGATGGCTTTCTTGGTCCTGGGCCCGATATTACCATCAATTTTACCGTCATAAAGACCGGCATTTTTCAAAGCCTGCTGGATCAACTTGGGTGTGGGTTTACTAATATCAGCGTTCATCGCAGGCCCAGCAGCTTCAGTTGCCGCGGCAGAGGCGTTTTCCACAACGACAGGAACAGCATTAGTATCTGCATTCTGGAGGGCATTATCGGTCACTGACACGACATTTTCCGTAGCCACTCCGTTGAGTTCAGCCGCTTCGTCTTTTTTCTTTTTATTACACCCGATGAACGTTGTTAAAGCAAACACCACCACCAGCACCAGCACCAAATTTTTCATATTTCTCCCTCAATCGATAAAATTGTTAATAGAAATCTTTATACTTTTATCTTACTTCTGATTTTTCTAATGTCAATTCTCTTTATATAAAAAAATAATTAAGGATTTTCTCTAGTTTTGGGGCAATCCCAGGAATTCCGGAAGACTTTTGAGCGGCTCTACATGAATAATCACAGGCACAAAACCAGTGGCGTTTTGAAGTTGAGCCAACAAAACGGGGTCGAGATGAAATTGAATTCCCTCAGGCGAAGCCATCTCTTTTTTGGTTTCCACCTTCATAGGCGCAGAGGTTAAATCAATACCACCCTTCTTTTGAACATGCAACGCCCAATCAGTTAATTGGGCGTTGTCCTGCATGTCCCTGTCTATTATTTCAAACCCTCGCGATAGCAAGAAACCTTTAAACGCTTCAGTAGTCGTCTTGCCATTCATATATTTTATAAAATCTTCTTTAGTCAATGCCTCATTAAAATGCTCTTTCATTATTACCTGCCAAGCCTCAAAATGAATCGGTATGGTATCCGCGATAACGCCATCAAGGTCAAAAATGACGTTGGAGAATGATTCTAATCTTTCCATTTGTTCACTGGTCAAATTTTTAATATCTTCGACAACAATGTCAGCCTTTGCCTCCCGCAACTGATCAGCATCATTTAGCCTTGCCAAACCAATAACCAAACCAAATTTTCCTGCCTTCGCTGATTGTACACCGGCAACAGCATCTTCAAAAACAACACATTCTTTGGGATCAATACCCATCTTATTTGCCACTGCAAGAAAAAATTCAGCAGATGGTTTACCTGGTATACTTTCTACTTTTATTTCATTACCATCCACTATCGTTCCAAAATACTTAATAATGTTTAAATTGCTTAAAATCTGTCTGGCAATGGGATTTGATGACCCCACTCCTATTTTCGCCCCTTTATTATATAAATTTTTAATCAATTCTATAGTACTAGGAAATGATCCCGCCGGTTTTAATTTCATTAATTCTTCAAACTTGGCTCCTTGGATCACTCCTACTTCTTCCAACTTCTGTAATGAAACTTTTTTCATCACCATCGCCTGATCCTGATCAGTCAATTGGGCATTGTTTGTCATGGCGCTGTCTTGAGCCGTATCTTCAAATTTATAGTTAATAGGAGAGAACATGCCTTGCCTGTACCTGTTTCTTCCCGCTTGTTTAGCTGCATATAAACGCTTATCAGCCTCATCAACAATTGCTTTGATGAATTTATCAACCCACTCTGTGCCCGGCGGAAAATATTTTGTACTTTCTTCAAAACCTACTGTCCCCATACTGGATGTAACAATCCATCCGTCAAAAATATAATTTGACCCGTCTTCTTTTTTAATTTCTCCGGAGGCCGCTTTATACGCATCTTCAAATGTCGGAAGTTTTTTTCTTAATTCTTCTTCTGATAATCCCTTATTTTGTAAAGCCAATTGAAATATAAGTGCCGGATACACAGCGCGATTATCCGGGCTGACTTTTCCCAAAGACTCCAAGACATAGGCTTTATTGTCTAAAATGCCCTTAAAAATTTCTTCCCTTATCACTTTAAGAATATTTTCAAGCCTTTCTCTGATTTTCTCTTCACTTGAAGAAAAAAACAAAACAAATTCTTCCCCACCCCACCGGGCTACAATGTCCGAATCTCTTCCCGGACCTCTGATGGATCCCTTTAAATACGCGGCAAATTTTTTTAACACCGCATCACCAACGCCATGGCCAAAAATATCGTTGACTGCCTTAAAATGATCAATGTCCATAAATGCCACGCGCATTTTCAAACTTTTAGAACGCTCTCTGTCTCCTGAAATAAAACCTTTAATAAAGCCCTTCACTAAAGCCTTAAACCCGAAACGATTATTCACGCCGGTTAGAAAATCTGTGTTTGTATTATAAAAATATTGCTCTTGGGCCGCCGACACATCCCCTATAGTCTTAAAATCCCCTTCGTAGCCGTCAAAACCAATGACTTCTAGTAATTTCTTCATATCCTCTAAAGTAGGGGCCAATGCCGCCGGGGCGATATAAATAATGCCTTCTTTGGCACCTTTCGACTGGTCCGTCTCTACAATCACGGACAAATTTTCTGCTGTTATTTCAACAACTGAACCTAATAATCCTTTAAATCTTAACTCCTCCTTTAAAAAATCTTTCTCGTCTTCATCGTCATAATCCAACAAAACACTTTGCCCATAGGCGTGCGCTCCGTCCAAACGTTTTTGAACCGCCCGGGAAAGCATGGCTTGATTGGGAGCTATCATCTGGCCGGTCATCACCCGGTCCTCTTGTCCAGCCTTCATCTCCTGGTCTAATTCTTGAAATCCCGCACTTTCTCCTGTTAAATCTTTCCATACAAAATCTACATCAGCGCCTAAATGCCTTTGATTTGATTCAATATATTGAACAGCGTCTTCTAAATCCTGACCGCTGTATCCAGCTTCTTGCGCTAAAGCCCGGATATTAGTCATTGATTTAATGGCTTTGATGGTTTGAGTAATGTATTCTTTGTCCAATCCTTCATTACGTATATATCCGATGCCCAAATGAAATTTTAAATAAAGTTCCTCATCTGGTCTAAATGCGACTGTACCGTCTTTCCATAGAACCGGCAAATTTTTTGGTGCTATAAAATTCATTACCGGACGAACTACGGAATCGAATAAGAAACTTTTGGAGATAAAAACTTTAAAGTCTGCCATTGAGGCCAGAAATCTATTATACAAAATAGTCTTATCTTCATCGATGGAAACAGGAACATCATTGTCAACAAATGCTAAATTCCAAGGATGAGGATCATCTTTTCTAACAAAAATATGTGCCACCAATAACGCAGAAAAAGCTTGAGACCTTTCATGGTGCGGCAATATTCCCTCAATATTCGTCTGGGTGACAACTCGGCTTAAATAATAATTATCCGGAGACTCGGAAATATTTAAATCTTTTGCTTCTTTTGCGGAAATACCTCTAATTTCTGTAAAATTGGCTATCCCTTTTAATAAGAGATAAGCCAACATCTCTCTTTTTTTATCATTCTTCAATACTGCCGAATGATTTTCAGGATTAGATCCTTTTTTCTTTAATATCCAATAAACATCATGTTCATCTTTTAAAAAACCTTCATGGTACACTATCTCTTCAGTAACGGCTTCAAGAGATTTCCATTCCTCATCAATATCCTCAAATTTTAGAGGGCCCGGACCACTTTTAACGATTTCACCAATAAGCCCTTTAATATATCTTTTCCTAGCTTCTTCGGAAAATGAAATGCGTTCATAAAGCGCTCTGGCCTCATTTGCGTCTGCCGGAATTCTTGTGTACCGATGCTCTCCGCCTAAATTTGGCATTTGCTCATATGTACTCTCATGGCCTTCAGAGATATTTACTGCTATCGCCTGGTCAACTTGGCTTAATTGAGCGTTATCTGGTTCTGTTGTCGCCGATCCATTGCCTTTAATATCCTTGATGCGTTTATTGACCAATTTTAATTTTTTAAATCCTGCTTTTGCCATATCGGGATCATCGAGATTAGGAACAAGCTGATACGTATTAATAAATAATTTTGGACCTTCAAATCCCCTATAGACCTCTATATATGTTTTATCCCCCCTACTCCAACGAGAAATATACGCTTTCCCTGATTCTGTGATACCCGTTCCCATTCTAACCACAACAGTCTCTTTTCCTTCAGCCGGAACTCCAAGGGTCAATTGGATTTTTCCATCATTGGTCGTATCACAAGGCACTTGCATAAAATCTTTGTATTCACCGGGTTCTGCACGCAATTGTCTTACTAAGGACTCAAGCCTATCATCCTCTTCCCCTCTTAATTTAAGATTCCCATATCCGGATACTCCAGGAGGTATAATTTTACTGCGTGTACGTACCACCTTACTTGTGCCATTCTTTTGGAAGACACTTCTTTGGGTCTCAATATAATATTCACCTAAAATGCTACTATACCCTCGACGAACAATTGTTTCTCCTTTTGAGCGTACGCCTGTTGCGATAAAAACTACGATTTCTTTTTTATCAATTTCCCCCAACCATAACTTGATTTGGCCTATAGCATTTGTTGTTATCGATTGGCTTTCAAAATCTTTATATTCACCAGGTTCTCCCCTTAATTGCCTGACTAATGATTCCAACCCATCATCCAATTCCCTTTGTTTTAAAGAAGAATAACCTTTTGTTTGTTTAGAAACTATTCTGTTCCTGATGCGGATGATTTGCTTCTTGCCCTGTTCGTCCACCCATTGACGCTCAGTTTCCACATAATATTCTTTTAAAAGATCGCTATATCCTCGTCTTATAATGACTTCTCCCGGCTTCTCTATACCCGTTGAAATGTGTATAAGAAATTCCTGATCACCCACATGTACTGTTAAAATAACAAGCCCCTTATTACTTTTTATTGGTATCGGTTCACTTTCAAAATCAGGGAATCTATTGGGTTCCTCCGGATTCATATTGGTTAATTGATCGAGTAAAAAACGCTTTGCGACTTGAGGTGTAAACTTGCGCGGTGCTAATTGATCCCTATCTCCTGTTTCTTCAGGAAGAATATCCTCCTCAGAAAATGATTGGACTTGTTTAACTTCCGGATTTGCTTCTTTTAAAAATTTGATAAACAATTGCGCCACACCCCGCTTATCTAAATTTTTAATAATTATGTAATAAACATCCATCTCCCCATGGCTAATTCCATTAAGTCCGTAAAGACGTAACAGACCATTGACCATATTCATATACAGTGAATTATTTCCCCTTCCATATCCAAAAAGATAATAGTCCATCAAGAGTATATAAAAACGGACAATCTGCAATACGCCAGAAAAAAGATTCCCTTCGTCAACTTTTTGTCCCACCATCCCTTTTAACATATTAAATAACAACTCGACTTGTTCGGATCTCGGCATTATAAGCTTAGTATTACTCCCATCATCCAATCCGCCATCTGATGCATAGAGCGTTTGGCCTGTGCCTTTTCGAAGTGCATAATGCATATCTGACATCCGCTGAATAAAATCTGTGATATCAAATCCCGGATTGAGAGCCATTTCTTTAATTAATAGCAAGAACTGTCTACGAGCTAGAATATTGTTATCCCAGTAATTTTGCTGATTTTGTTTCGATCCGTATTTTAAAACAATGTTTTTGTCATCTGACGGGCCATTGGGCTGGCTGTATAAATAATGGACTACTTCTCTCCAGGGGACCTGAGAAGCTTTACGCCAATTGAAGGCTGGAATTTCTTTCTCCAATGCGGCAATTTCTTCTTCGTTTAACGCCTGCCTTAAAGCCGCTCCTTTTAATTGATCTGTCAAAACCTGAGCCGCGACAACTTGAACTCCTATGACCTGTTGATTCTGCACAGAGAGATGCTCAGGCAAAATATATGTCGTGGTCATGGCCGCATCCATGAGGATTTTATTCGCCGTGAATCCCCCTGAAAAATATTTCCTGGCAATGGCTGTTCTTGTGGAGATTGCTTCGCCCTGCGGGCTCGCAATGACACCATCTATGGGGTCTTCTTTGATGTAGTTGTAGACGCCTTTTTTGAAGGCTTTTAAATATTCCTGATATAATCCTTCAACGTCGTTCTTAAAGATTCCGGCTTTCGCCGGAATGACACTGGAAGTGTACTGAACGCCGGTGGTTTTATTTTTGTCCGCATAGACCTGCGCCAGAATGCTGTTTTTGATTTTCTTTTTGTACCAGGTAGCTAAAATGAGGCTATTGTAGACTTGGCGCAGTTGGGCAAAATTTTTACCTTCGTTGATTTCACGGGTGAGTTCGGGGATGACGACCTCGCGGATGATTTGGGAGCCTAGGGCGTTGATTCCTCCCCCTTGATGGGGGAGGTTAGGTGGGGGTGAATTACTTTCAATCTCCCCCTCCCTTACCCTCCCCACAAGGGGGAGGGAATCATTCTTAGATAATGCCAAATAATCTTCCTCAAGCATCACTTTCAATTTCGACTCCACTACATACGCCGTACCAGCTTTGGCATTTTCATACACCACCGCCTTTTCAGGCACTATCCATACCTTATTAAAGGTATTCACCGGAATATTGGTCGTTCCAAACTTCTTTTGAGCCTCCGCATACACCCTCTTCCAGAATTTCTTACCTATTTCATCTTCCGGATATATCAAAGAAGCTGTTATTTGCTTGAGCATATAGTCTTCTGCCAGCAAATCGCGGCCCATTTCGGTCTGGCCAAAACTATTAGGAATGATTTTATCCTTCTCGTAAGGGCTTAGGTTGACCCAGAGGTCTTTTTCAGGGATGGTTAGGCTGGCGAGGAAGTATTTGATTAGTTTGGTGGCTTGTTGTTTGAGTTCCGTTTGATTTAAGATTCCGGCTTTCGCCGGAATGACAGAACTCAGAGAAGGAATGACAGAACTCAGAGAAGGAATGCCAGAACTCGGAGAGGGAATGACAGCATTGGAATCGCCTTGGTCTAGAATAAAATCGAAACGGAATGGGTTGTCCGGGTGGACTTTGATGCCTTTTAATATCGGAGGATTAAATTCAGGGCTTAAATGAACCATCACCCCGGGTGCGGGCAAACGGAAACCCTCTTGGGCATAAACAGGACACGGCCCAAATACGCTTGTCATAAGGAAACATAAAATAGTGAGGATTAAAATCAGATTCTTCATTATCTAAAAGTATAGCATGTATATTTATATACTGCCAATTTAGGGCAAATTTTGGCCAAATTCTGAGAAAATTTAGGAAAAAAGCTTGATTTTGGAAGGATATTTACAGGAAAAGGCAAAAAAAAGGGCTAAAGCACAGAGCTTAGCCCTTTAAAATACCCGATTTTGAAGGAACTTAGATTAAAACATTGGCCTCATCCCAGGCAAATGTCGCTTCTTCTTCCTGTTGGGCCTTCTGATTTGATTCTTGGTTATGTGGTCCGTTCATAGGATTATACCTCCTTAAAGCACCCATGGGGAATTTTCCCCGTATCTTGGGTTAGATTAGTGAATTCTAATATAGCATATTTTTGTAAAAAAGCTAGTATTTTTTTAGACCCTTGGTTAAAGAGATCATTTTGGAAATTCTAGTCACTTTTTCCCTTGGTTTACCCAAACTTAGGCCCATCATAATTTCATAAGCATCTATCTTTTTCCAATCAATAAAGGTCACCAGGGCAAGCGGGCGTCCTTTAAGCAATTTAAGAAGCTCTTCGGTCTCGGGTTTTTCACAAACAGCCAAATCCTGCAAGTCTTCCATTAAAGAACGGACTGTTTCTTGGGCAAATAATTTATTGGTCCCAATAAGACCGCTGGCCCCATGGGCAATCCACCCGGAAACATACCAACCCTTAATAACCTCATTTCCGTCTAAAACACGTCCCTGACGGTTGGGCACTAATCCCTTTTGAGGCGAAAAAGGCACCCCCTCCATAGGCGTTCCTACATGGCCGATGCTGGTAAAAAAGGACCCGCAGCCGATTTCTTCATATTGACCGATTGGTTGCCCCTCATTGTTGATCTCAAATTTGACTTTTTCCACTTGGGAGGCGCCAATAACCTCAACCGGGGTCCTGTTAAAATGCAAAATAAATTTCTTTGGACGCTTACCGCAGTCAAAAGTCGAAAAAGATTTTAAAATTTCAAGATTTTTCTTACGCAAAGAATTGGCAGGGGCTTCCAATTCTTTCAAGGCGCTGGGAGACAGTTCTAAGTCTTGTGAAGATACAATCGGACAACAATCCGCCAATTGTGCCATTTCTTTGATTTCCGCAGGAGTAAAAGCCACATGGGCAGCTGAACGGCGTCCGTAAACATGTACTTCTTTTATCTTACTTTCGGCTAAAACATCCAAAGCATGCTGACAAATATCAGTTTTAGCCAATTCTTCCTTAGTAGAACACAAAATACGGGCAGTGTCGATGGCCACATTCCCCTGCCCCATAATAACAGCCACCTCATGCGAAAAATCAAACGAGCAGTCCCTAAATCGCGGATGGCCGTTGTACCAGCCGATAAACTGGGAAGCCGTATAACTGCCTTTTAAATCTTCCCCTTTAATGCCCAAATGTTTGTCTATTTCAGCCCCGTAGCAAAAAACAGTCGCATCATAAAACTTTCTTAGCTCAAAAACACTGATATCACGGCCTATGGTCACGTTGCCAAAATAGGAAAATCTCTTATCTGCAGCGGTTTGTTCAAACACTTTGATCACATTTTTGATCATTTGATGGTCAGGGGCCACCCCATAACGCACAAGACCAAAAGGCGCCGGTAACTTTTCAAACAGATCCACCTGAACAGGTATGCCTTGTTTAAAAAGGGTGTCTGCCGTATAAAAACCGGCGGGCCCGGCCCCGACAACTGCCACACGTAAAGGTCTTTGGGGTGTTGGTAACATAAGCTCATATATTAACAAAATAAATGGTGGCGTCTATCAATTATTTGCCAATTATCGCAGCGGGTAGCTTGTACTTAATGTTGGCCTATCATCGGGTGGCCGAGGGAGGGGGATCCCCAGCGAGCGCAGGCTCTGCCGAGCACGATGGGGAAACCCGAGGACAGGACCCGAGGATCAGATTAGAGTAAAAAAGCAAGGAGCAAATAGGCCCCGCCCGCAGATAAATTGTCTAAAACAATTTGCCATAGAGTTTAATTTGTGTATAATGACCTCCTATGTTATCAGAAGTTAGTTTTCTTATTGTATTTCCTGCCCTCGCAGCCGTTGGTATTTACCTTTGCCCTCAAGACGCCTTGCGCCATTGGTTGGTAAAAATAGCTTCGGCTGTTATTGGAGTGGTTTCTGTCATTTGTGCCTTCGGGGTCATTAAAGACGGCGGTTTGTATTTTCCGGCCCATACCCTTTGGGCGGATAAGCTTATTTTCGCTCTTGAGGCCCTCCTTTCCCTGTATCTTATTATCCAGGGTATCAAGCACAAACGTCCGTTGGTTGTCGGATTAGTCCTTTTTCAGATTCTCACCATGATTTTCCTTGAATTCTTTTCAGGACATCATATCGAAGCCCAGCATAATCTCTTTATCGACAAATTTTCCGCCATTATGACCCTTATTATAGGTATTATCGGTACCCTTATCTGCATCTTTGCCATCGGGTATATGAAAGATTTTCAGCACCATCATCGAGACCAGCCGGACCGCAGGCCATTCTTTTTCTTGCTATTATTCGTATTTTTGTCCGCTATGTTTGGCGTGGTATTTGCTAATAACCTGATTTGGCTTTATTTCTTCTGGGAGGTGACCACCGCTTGTTCCTTCCTATTAATAGGGTACACCAGGACTGAAGAAGCCACTCGCAACGCCTTTAGGGCCCTTGAAGTCAACCTTCTAGGAGGACTTGGATTTGTTATGGCCCTTTATATTTTGATTTGTTCCATAGGTACAATAGAAATGGATAAACTTTTTGTAATATCCAAGTTTGCGGCTTTGGCGCCTGTGGCCTTGCTGTCCATTGCGGGCTTGACCAAAGCTGCCCAGTTACCGTTTTGCGACTGGCTTTTGGGCGCCATGGTTGCCCCTACTCCGGTTTCAGCCTTATTGCATTCCAGCACCATGGTTAAGGCAGGCGTTTATCTTGTTTTGCGCTTTTCTTCTATCTTGCAGGGTTCTTATATGGGGCTGGTTATAGCCCTTATCGGTGGTGTCACATTTTTGATTACTTCTTTGATCGCCATCACAGAAAACAATGCCAAGCGTGTATTAGCTTATTCCACCATTGCCAACTTGGGGTTGGTAATTTTATGCGCCGGCATTGGGACAGCCCAGGCTGTTTGGGCAGGTATCCTATTGATTATCTTCCATGCTGTGGCTAAAGGGCTCTTATTCTTGTGTGTCGGTAGTGTTGAACATCGCAAACACAGCCGCGAAATTGAAATGATGGAAGGCTTAATCACGAGCATGCCGACCATGGCCACCTTGATGCTGATTGGCATGGCCGGAATGTTTTTAGCTCCTTTTGGAATGCTTATCAGTAAATGGGCCGTATTAAAAGCACTGGTGGATGTTAGCCCGCTTTTAGCCGTATTGGTCGCCTTTGGCGGCGCCGCGAATTTATTTTTCTGGGTTAAATGGATGGGCAAACTGCTTTTAGCTATTAATCCTCCCACAGGAGAAGAAAAGAATGTCTCCGGTGAAGAATTTTTCTCCCTGGGCGCTTTAGCCGTCTTAACAGTTGTTGCTTGTGCCTTGTTCCCCTGCATATCCACCTATTATATTGAACCGTATTTGTTGGGCCATTACGGTCTCTCGGTCAGCATGAGTAGCGGTAACATGACAATTATGCTGATTATGCTTGGACTTATTCTGCTTTTTCCGCTCATATCCATTAACTTCGACCGTAGCACCAAGCGCGTTGCTCCTTATTTAGGCGGCGCCAATACCGACACCATCGGCACGTTTAAAGGTTCTTTAAACAATTCAAGGCCGTATGCCATGCAGAATTATATGTTGGAAGAATTTTTTGCCGAAAAGAAATTATATCCGTGGGGCTTACGTATATCGTGTTTCTTATTAATCGTTATGTTCGCACTTTTATTATTTAAATGAATACCCTTTTAATTTTTATTGCCTATGTAGTTTTAGCTCCCATCACAGGCGGCCTGCTGACGGGTTTGGACCGTATTATCACCGCCCGGATGCAAAGCCGAATCGGCCCTCCCATCCTGCAGCCGTTTTATGATGTAGGTAAACTTTTTTCCAAAGAAAATTTAGTTGTCCGCAAAGCCCAGAATCTTTTTATCATTTTCCATTTGTTATTTTTGATATTGACCGGCGCTTTGTTCTTTTGCGGCGGAGATTTACTGTTAGTAGTGTTTGCTTTTGCTTTGGCCGGTGTATTCTTTATTTTAGGTGCTTATAGGACGTCTTCTCCTTATGCCTACATCGGCGCTGAACGGGAATTGATCCAAATGATGGCGTATGAACCCATGCTAATCATAACCGCTATCGGCATGTATATGACCGCACACAGTTTTAACGTATTTGATATTATGTCTTCGGGCAAACCGCTCCTGCTGCAGCTGCCGGGTATATTTATCGGCTTCTTGTTTATCCTGCCGATAAAAATGCGCAAGTCTCCTTTTGATTTGTCCATGTCGCATCATGCTCATCAAGAGTTGGTCAAAGGCATCACCACAGAATTTTCAGGACCGACGCTTGCTCTTTTAGAGATTGCGCATTGGTTTGAACTCATTTTAATTTTAGGGATCATTCTTCTTTTCTTCCCTAATAATATCTGGTTAGGTCTTTTGGTCGAATGCGCCGTATTTTTTCTGATTGTCCTTGTGGATAATACATTTGCCCGTCTGCGTTGGCAAACGGTTTTAAAAGCCGCGTGGGCAGCTACCTATATTTTCGGTATGGGCAATATCGCGATTTTATCATTTTTGAAATAGGTCATTATGTCATTCTTAAAAAGATCACCATGGGTTATCCACTACGACGGCTCAAGCTGCAATGGCTGCGATATTGAGGTTTTGGCCTGCTTGACGCCTATGTACGACATTGAGCGTTTTGGGATCATCAACACCGGAAACCCCAAACATGCGGATATTTTTCTTATTACCGGGTCTATCAACGAACAAAGTAAAAGCGTGGTAGAAAATATTTATAACCAGATGCCTGAGCCTAAAGTTGTGGTGGCCATAGGCACCTGCGCCTTAAGCGGCGGGATTTTCGCGGAGTGTTACAATATTATCGGCGGTGTGGACAAAGCCATCCCTGTGGATGTCTATGTGCCCGGCTGCGCGGCTAAACCTGAAAATATTATCAGCGGGGTTGTTCAGGCGCTGGCTGTCCTGGAAGAAAAACATGCCCAGCGGCAGAAAAAATCGTAGGGGCCGACCTTGTGTGGTCTCATGCCGACCACTATCGTTGGTCGTCGGCCCGGTGTTCGGGCGGACATAAAGTCCGCCCCTACATAAAAGGTAAATAATTATGGGAAAACAAGAGATTGTTGAAATAAAAATAGATGAACTGGTCGCTAAGGCCAAGGAATTTATGGCCGGCAACTGGCGGCTGGTGCAGATCTGTGCGGCTAAATTAGAACAACTGGAATTAAGTTATAGTTTCGGCAAAGACCATGATTTAATGACGCTGCGCATTATCCTGCCCTCTCTTGACGTCGAAGTCCCGTCCATTACGGATATTTATTTCGGCGCGTTCGGCTATGAAAATGAACTGCATGACTTGTTCGGCATTAATATCAAAGGCAATGCCATCGATTATAAAGGTAATTTTTACACAATGGCCGTTAAAACGCCGTTTAATACTGAAGCCCCACGGGAATAAAATATATGGGTAAACAAACAATCATCCCTTTTGGTCCTCAACACCCGGTCTTGCCGGAGCCGATCCATTTAGACCTCGTCTGTGAAGACGAAAAAGTCGTAGATGTCATTCCTAAAATCGGATTTGTGCACCGGGGATTGGAAAAACTGATTGAAAAGAAAGAATTCTTGGATTTTGTCCACATTGCCGACCGTGTGTGCGGTATTTGCAGCTTTATTCACGGGATGACCTACTGTTTGGCCATTGAAGGGGTCATGAATATTGAAGTGCCTCCCCGCGCGCAATACCTGCGTGTGATCTGGTCCGAATTTTCCCGTATCCACAGTCACCTGTTGTGGCTGGGGCTGACGGCGGACGCTTTTGGTTTTGAGGCCCTTTTTATGAATAGCTGGCGCATCCGCGAACACATTTTGGATATTATCGAAGAAACCACGGGCGGGCGTGTCATTTTCGGCGCGTGCAAAGTAGGCGGTGTCCGCCGGGATATCAGCGCGGATAAATTAAAAGATGTTCTTAATGAATTAAAAGACATTGAAGCCCAGATGCATGAATGTGCCGATGTATTTCTAAAAGATTCTTCGGTCAAATCACGCCTGAAAGGTGTTGGCATCCTCTCCAAAGAGGATGCCTATAAGTTAGGCGCTGTCGGCCCCATGCTCCGTGCCAGCGGTGTTCCTTATGATGTCCGTATGAGCGGTTATGCGGCTTACAAAGAATTGAATTTTATCCCTGTGGTTGAGAATACTTGCGACAGCTACGGACGTTGTGTGGTGCGCATCAGGGAATTGTTCGAGTCCTGCCGCTTAATCAGAGACGCTGTCGCCAAGATACCTGATGGGCCTTTGGAATCAAAAGTGGTGGGTTTTCCCAAAGGTGAGTACTTTGCCCGTGCCGAACAGCCTCGGGGTGAGGTTGTTTATTACGTCAAAGCCGACGGAACAAAATTTTTAAAACGTTTCAGGGTCAGGACACCGACCTTCGCCAACCTCCCTCCGCTTCTTAAAATATTAGTCGGATGCCAGTTGGCGGATGTGCCGATCCTTGTTTTAACCATTGATCCTTGTATCAGTTGCGCGGAAAGATAGTCTATGCCTGTAGGTAAAATGACATCCACAATTTTAAAAACTTTGGGGAAAAAGCCCTCCACCCGCCGGTATCCTTCTGTTAAACGCACGACCTTCACAGGTGCGCGCGGCAAGATTGTGATTGATTTGCCCGGATGTATTTACTGCGGCATTTGCATGAGACGCTGCCCTGCCGATGCTATTGTCACATCCATTAAAGAAAAAACCTGGTCTATGGACCATTTCAAATGTGTCAACTGCAAGTCTTGTGTGGAATTATGCCCCAAAAAATGCCTTTATATGGAACTCGAACAAGCTACCCCTTCCCTTAAAAGGACCGGTCAAGAGCCCAGCCTTAAAAATGCATGAAAGTCATCTCATTCAAGGCGCCATCCGCCAAATTTGTGAAGAAGCTGTTAAAAAGAATGCCGAACATGTCCATCTTATTCACTTAAAAGTGGGTATGGGACTGGGTATGGACGAAGAGTCTGTACGTCTGCATTTTGAAGCTTTAGGTGAAGGAACCCCTGTGGAAGGCGCAACCATCGTAATCAGTTTCATCCCCGTCAAGTTAAAGTGTCCTTCCTGCGGCGTTTTGTTTGAACGTCCCCAAAAGTCCCTGGAATGCCCTCAATGCCACGTTTTAGGTGAGGCGACAGCCATCGGCCGGGAATTTATCGTCGAATCAATTGATTGAAACTTTTTCAAACAGGTCCTTGGGAGCGTGGCACTGCGGGCATTGCCAGTCTTCAGGGAGTTCCTCGAAAGCTGTGCCCGGTTTAATATTCCCTTCGGGGTCGCCTTCTTTAGGATCGTAAATATACCCGCAAATACTGCAGCGATATTTATCCATAAACTATCTCCCTTCTTCCAGCTGCCGGACGGCTTGCGCGTATTTCTCGTGGATCATCCGGCGGTCGAACTCAAAACATTCAGCTAGCATGGCGGCTTGCTCTTGTGGGGTGAAATACGCCATGCAAGGAATGAAGAAATATTTGTCTTCTTTTTCAATATGTTTCGGGTAAAACTGGACCAGGACATCCATGAGATGGGCGATTTCATCAAGGGCGGTCTTGTCGTCTTTAAGATATCGCTGGCGGGCGGCAACGAGATCAACAACGACCTGGCGGCCTTTCACATGCTCTTCTTCCAGGTCTTTTAAAATTTGGGCGTGTTGATCTGATAATTTTTTCTTTTTCAAATCCCGAAAAAGAATGTTTTCCTCTTTGCCGTGATGGCAATGGTCCGCATAAGTCCGTATGAAATCGACCGCGGAAAGGATGAATTCCACATTGACCTTGCCTGTCGAACGAATCCGGGCAGATTCTTTTTTCAGCAAAGCAATCATGCGTTCAATGAGACGGTGCTCAATCATCAAAGGACCAATGGGCATCATAGCAGCTCCTGAATTAGATTCCCGCTTTCGCGGGAATGACAGTAATATAGGCTTAGAATGACAAAAATAGTACTAAATTATTCAATATCAAACGAAATGACTTCGATCCTTGTCCCGGGGAAAAAAGTCAATTCTAATTGGGCACGCTCCAGGATTGTCCCTTGGGAGAGCATGCGAAAGGTCTCTTTAAAAGATTCTTCTTTGACCCCTGTCAAAAAACCTACCTTAAGATGGACCTTGGTAACCATTTGGGCAGACTCCTTTTTGGCGTGTTCCAATATCCCCTTGATAACAGGCTCGATCAGGTGGGTTTCATGCATATAAATGCTCCCCCTCCCCTAACCCCTCCCACTAGGGGAGGGGAAAATTTTAGGATTTATAACTGGCTTTCAATAACCCTTCTAGTTCGGTTAAAGTTTTTTGAACAGGTAAAGAAAGCTCTTGGCCTATCCCTAAATCCTTGGGCTGAATCCCCAACAAATATATTTTAGCCTGGGTTTCTGCAGCTAAATATTCAATCAGCATCTTCGGCGAAAGATCATGGGTCGTAAAACCGGTCTTTAAAATCTCTTCCTGCTCCAGAATTTTATAATACCCCGGCTCTTGGCTGAAGTCAACCGCGTCAATGAAAAGGACCACATCGGGGGACGCCTTAATAATTTTTCCCAGATAATTCTCCGGGGCACTTCCCGCGTCGATACAAAGGGTGTCTATATGTCCCTCCAGCCGCTTAATCAAACATGGACCCAGGGCATCGTCGCCGCGCAAAGGATGGCCAATGCCAACAATGACCACCTTGCCTTTTAAAAGATGACTAAAATTAATATCACCCCCACCTATCCTCCCCCATCAAGGGGGAGGAACTATTTATTTTGTCGTTAAAGTTGTCGACCGGCGGCAGGACGCACACAGAATTTTGGTACGGTCCGAACGGCCCTGGTCTTTAAAAGAGCTTAATAAATTCTTATCAATGAGCTCAAGGTCTTGCAGACGGGACAGGTAAAGGCTAGGATTCGAGTAACTCAGTTCCCCTATTTTTTCGGCTATCCACTTCAGATGGTCTTTGCAGGCGAGCATCTTACCGCACACCTCACACAGCTGTATTTCCTTTTCAATGGTCTCGTAAGAACGCTTGCGGTCAAAAAAGGAAAGTTCCCAGTCATTAGACAATTTTATGCCCAGATGATCAGCTATACACGCCGCCTCACATTGCCCGCAAAAGATACAGGTATCGGTGTAATGAATCATCAAGCGTTTGGGAATTTTTTCGCTATCGATCTTGTCTTCATGGGCAATGGCCCCCACGGGACACACTTCCTCGCACGCCAGACAGCCGACACATTTTTGCTCATTAAACTTCGGCTGTCCCCTAAAATTGGGATGGGGCTTATGCGGTTCTTTAGGAAATTTGGAAGTATAAGGGCCCACAATGAGGGCCTTGATGGCTTCCTTGAGTTCCCGTAATTTAGGTAATGGTAACATATTATGACTCGTCAGCGGACTCGTATTGGTCCACAATGCTTTCTTTACACATTTTTACTCCGGAGCGACGTGCGCCTCGTAAAAGCGCATGCGCGGCGACCGGTGCCGTAAAAATCAAAAAAACCGCACAAACCAAAATTTTCATCCCCGTCGCATTAAATCCTTCTATCAACAACACACCTAAAAGAATATTGCTCGTCCCTATGGTCACGCATTTAATCGCGGCCTGCAGACGATTATAAACATCCGGCAAACGGACAAGCCCCATACAGCCTATAACATCAAAGGCAAGCCCAATGCCTATAAAAATGAACCCCAGCGTATTAATCATCAATACCCTTTCCTTCCAAATTTTTAGATAACGCCAGAATGCAGATAAACGCCTGCAAACCCCAGGCAATACCGATATCGATATACCAGGAATGCCCGGTACTTAACGCCAACAAGGCGCAGATACCTACCATCATGACGCCTAAAATATGAACAGCGACCACCCTGTCCGCCGTGCTTGGTCCCTTAATGATGCGAAACAGACACATCATGGCAGCTAAAAGTATGATGCGGAAAGCGTGACTGATAAACTCTGTATAAAAATTCATTAAAAGAAAACCTTTAATAAGATTTTTTCAAACCGTTCAACAATGATCTTTGTCGCCGTTTCACTATCTGTGGCCTTGACATCATTCCAGTGAACATACAAAAACCCCTCATCTTTATCAATGTCAACGACAATCAGCCCCGGCATATAGGAAATTGAATTAGCCAAAGCAGTCAAGGCAATGTCATTTTTTAAAGTTGTTTTGACTTTGACAATCCCTGGCCTCAAAGAAAGTCGCGGATGTAAAATATGCCCGGCTGCATCAATATTGGCCTTGGTCATTTCCCAGACTACCGCAGGCAAATACAAAGAAAAATAATAAAAGTACCTCTTGGGCTGCTTCCAAACCTCCGGATTTTCCAGGCAAAGGTCTCCGACGACATAAACCACTACAGCGGAAGCCAGGGCCCCCATCACCAGAGACCATGGTGTCAGCGGCCAATCTAAACAGGCCCACGTCAAAAGACTGATGATAAATAAAACGGCTTTTTTCATATGAATTAGATTCCGGCTTTCGCCGGAATGACAATATTTCTTAAGAATGACAATGCTTCTTAAGAATGACAATGCTTCTTAAGAATGACAATGCTTCTTAAGAATGACAATGCTTCTTAAGAATGACAATGCTTCTTAAGAATGACAAAAATTAAACAAAATGCTGCAAAACTAAATGCATGTAATTTTTTCCATTCAAAATCACATTTATGGCCTGACCTAAAAACAACTCCCTGATGCCGGGAATAAGCAGGCAACCTCCCAACACACAACCCAACGCCAACACTTCCATAGGCAGACGCATGCCTATCGGTACTTCCTTAATATGCGCCAGTTCTGGCTTCAAAGGCCCGCGAAAACCATACCTGACCACCTTCATCAGCGCGCCCAATGTTAATAAACTGGCCACGACCGCACAAAAAGCATACCCTAATCTTCCGGCAGCAACGGCAGCAATAATGATGATGAGCTTGCTGAAAAATCCGTTAAACGGCGGCACTCCTGACACAGACATGGTGCCTATCAACTGAGTTATCCCGGTAACCGGCATTTTCTGATTTAGTCCGCCAAGCTTCTTGAGATCGCGTGTACCCGTCGCATATTCCACAGCGCCGGCATTTAAAAACAACAGTGACTTAATCATCGAATGGTTGAAAACGTGGAAAATAGCTCCAAGAACCCCCAGCGGTGTCGCCAAACCTATCCCTAAAAAAATATAGCCCATCTGACTGATAGACGAGCAAGCCAAAAGCCGCTTGATGTCCCACTGGCCTATAGCTAAAAGTCCTCCGACAAGCATGGACACCGTACCCAGAAACATAAATATCCCTAAAATAGCCGGTGTCACTCCAATAACATTATAAAAAATCCGGCATAGCGTATAAAACCCCAAAGCTTTAATCAGCACCCCTGAAAGCATGGCTGAAACCGGTGCCGGCGCCGACGGATGAGCATCCGGCAACCACGCATGAAAAGGAACCAGCGCCGCCTTCAGTCCAAATCCCATGATCAACAAAACGCTAATCATCATACCAATATGAGTTTTCCCTGAATGGGCAAAGACATAAGCCATTTGCGCCATGTTTAACGTAGAAGTAAAACTGTACAAAAGCGCAATGGCCAGTAGGATAAAAAATGAACCCATGATACTTAAAATCGCATACTTAAAGGCGGCTTCAAATTGGTAGCGCTCAACCCCAAAAGCAATCAAGGCAATGGTCGCCACAGAAGTTATTTCAAGAAAGACATAAAGGTTAAATATGTCGCCGGTCATAATAACGCCGTTCATGCCCGCTATCATAAAAAGAAACAAGGCGTAGAATTTCCAGGTTGAGGTGAATCTTTCAATATAATCCACAGAATAGATGGCAATCAAAAATGCCATGAGACTTACGATGACACTCATAAATACCGATAACCCATCCAGCACCAGCGAAATCCCCATTGTTGATTTGCCGATCCCTGTAGAGTAGACCAGCATACCATGACGGTTGACGACAACCAGTAAACCAACGGCGGTCAAAAGCTGGCCTAAGGTCAAGACCCTAGTTAAGTAAGAGGCAAACCTCTGCGCACGGTTGCCGACCCAGGTGATCAGAAACCCTCCGGCCAAGGGGATGACAATAAAAAGACACAGTAGATTAGCAGCGGACATTATTCTCTTAAATCCTTGATTTGAGTGATGTCAAAAGTCCCGTACTTTTCATAAATACGTATGGCCAAAGCAATCAGTACAATGACCAAAGACAGGCCCACGACAATCGACGTCAGCACTACGGCCTGAGGCACAGGATCGGTATAAGATATCAACACAAAGAATAAATTAACGGCATATTGCGCAATAACAACACCGATGATCATTTTGATGATGTTGCGTTTGCGCAAAATACAATAAAGCCCAAGTCCGAATAATATCAGGCAAAGCAAATAGACTGGCATAAAAGTTTGTTACCCCCTCCCTAACCCTCCCCACAAGGGGGAGGGAACAACTGAGAATCCTCCCCTCAAGAGTAAGGAAATAACTGAGAATCCTCCCCTCAAGAGTAAGGGAATAACTGAGACCTCCCCACAAGGGGGAGGGAAATCATTCTTTATCGTCATCTTCCTTATACTGCAAAAGTAAGACGACGGAAAAAATGGCGAATATCCCTGTGGCCGCCTTTAAGGCAATTTCTACGGAGCCGAATGATATCAACCCCGCGTTATAAAGACTAAACGGGTCGCCCTTGGAAATAAAATCCAGCAATAAATACCCGACGACAAAAGACAAAAGCACAATACTGAAAAGCACAAGAATCCCCCTGGTCGTAAAAAATAGCGCGACTAACCTGGGTAACTTTTTTAAACCGGCTTTCCTGCCATAAGCCAGCATAAGGTTAATAAAGGTCAGCGCAATGATAATACCGCCGACAAACCCTCCTCCGGGTAAGACGTGCCCACGGACAACAATGTTAATCCCGTATAATAAAACAAAGCCGACGCTAAGCCTTGTCGCCGTCTGCACAATCAATGACATCCCCGGTTCTTGCTTATTCATTCTTTTTTCCTTTAGGCCTTAGAATAGTCAAAACCGCTATAACAGCGACGAATAATATGGCGGCTTCCCCGAACGAATCAAAAATGCGGTATTTTAATATCACGGCCGAAACCAAATTGACTTCCCCTGTTTTATACAGACCCGCTCCCAACAACGCTATGTTTTTCATCAAAGGATGGCCGAAAGGCGAAAGGTCTTTAAAGCATTTTAAAGCCACAACAAAAAGTGTGGCAAAAAAAGCTGCGTAAATAAACGTATTGATATACCATCTGCCCGATAAGGAAAATGGCAAGTCCCTGCGTAATGTCGCTTTGATCAAGACCAGCAGGGCCAAAGGTTCGACAATCAGCTGCATAATAGCCACATCCGGGGCCTTAAGCACGGTAAATGTAATACACAGCGCAAGTCCGGCCGCAAAAAGCGCCACGACGGAAGAAATAAGGTCTTCCAGTTCAATGGCCAGGATGGCCGCCACAATCATAAAAATTAAAAGAAAATAAAGGACTACCATAGATTGCTTCGCTCCGCTCGCAATGACACATCACTTTAACAAAATATAAAAAAGCGCCATCATGCCTAACAGACACCAGGCCAGATACGTCGGCAGGATGCCGTTATGAAGAAAACGTAAAACACCATAAAGCTTTTGCGCACCCTTGAGGCCTAACTCATAAATATCGAAGACCTTTTTTTGGGCCAATCCGTAAATCCTCTTTAACAGACCCATCTCCTGGACAGTCTGGTAGAATTCCGTTCCTGACATTCGCATTTCAGGATGTTCATTTAAAGTTTCTCCGCCGACAAACGGTGCCGTTGTCCTTGTCTTTCCGGCCATGCTCAAAAGATAAATAACGCCCCCGACAAGCAACCCCAAAATAATTAAAACAGCGGCCAGACCCGCGTTCCATGTCCCCCAGAAAACTACATGCTGTTTTAAGCTCGGCAGGACAAATAGCCCTAAAGGAATTTGCTTGGCAAAAACGCCAAAGAGCACACAAAGGCCGGCCAACAGAACAATCGGCAACACCATGGTCATAGGGGTCTTGTCTTTTTGAGCTGTTAAAAGATTCCGGCTTTCGCCGGAATGACGTGCATTCAATGATGGATTCTCCTGTTGGTCCAAGTCGCCGGAATGACAATATGGAAAAGGCTGACCTAAAAATACGGCATGCACCAATTTCATAAAACTAGCCAGTGTCATGGCGCTGCCGAACATCGCGGCCACAAGCCATAAAATCCACAAATGACTCCCCTGCTTGCCCGCTTCAATAACGCCTAAATAAATCATCCATTTGGAAGCAAATCCATTTAATGGCGGAACACCGGAAATGGCCAACGATGCTATCAAAAAAGACACATAAACCACCGGCATGGTTTTGGACAGCCCCCCCAGCTTATCCAGGTCCGTCGTCCCTGTTTTCTTTTCTACAGCTCCCGCAGAAAGGAAAAGGCATGATTTGTAAACAACATTATTCAGCATATGAAATAGGCCTCCGGCAATGCCGACGGGATTACCGGTGCCTAGCCCAAGGACCGTGTAGCCGACCTGACTGATCGCGTGATAACCCAAAAGCTTCTTAAGATCATGCTGAATAAGGGCCATCATCACCGCACAAATAATCGTCAAACTTCCCAGCCCCATCAAAAATGTGCTCATGGCCGCATTCATTTGAAAAAAGTCCAGCGAAACCCGGACCAGGAAATAAATACCCAAAAGTTTGTCCAAGGCTGCCGGTAAAAAAGCGGTCACCGACGCCGGAGCATCTTCAGCAGTGTCGGGAATCCAGGTATGAAAAGGCATGGCGCCGGCTTTGGCAAAAGCCGCCGATACAAAACAAAGATACGCTACCGCCGCAAGCGGCGTTCTCAAAGCCATATGAATCACATCCATGCGCCAGGAACCTGTCAGCTTCCATACAATAGCCATCCCCAGTATCATGAAGGCATCTGTACCTACCAGAATAATCAAAGCCTTCTTGGCTGTTTGAGGGGTCCTCTCCTTTTGGCCAAAACTGATGAGAAGATATAAAAGAAGCCCCATGAAACCCCAAAAAATAAGAAAGAGTATCAGATGATTGGCAAACACCGCCCCCAGCGCCGTCAAAGACGTCAATACAAGATAAAAATAATAACGCACAAGACCTTTTTCTCCCCGCATGGCCCCTAACGAATAAAGCAAGACAAGCAGGGAAAAGAAAACAATAAATGTCCCTATAAAGAAAGAGAAATAACTGAATTTAAATAAAACGCCCCATGGATTCATTTCACACCAGAATTTGTTGTTCTTTCAGAGATTGCTTCGTCGCTTCGCTCCTCGCAATGACACTATTACTTCATTTTGCTCCTAATTTTTTCGGTCTTTTCCTGGGACAGGCGGATGAGGTCTTCGCCATCGTACATTTTTCTGCCCTTAATATCGCGCACCGCCATCCTTTCCGTGCAGCAGTAACAAGGATCAATACCTGCCAAAATAATCGTCGCATCGGAAATCGTCTCCCCGACAATGGTGGCCTTGTAAGTCGGCAGGTTCATAAAAGTCGGCGCCCTGATCTTGTGGCGCGCCGGACGGTTTGTGCCGTCGCTAAGCACATAATGAAAACACTCTCCTCTGGGGGCTTCAATATGGCCTATCCCTTCACCTGCGGGAATATCTTTAATATTAAGATCAATGGGCCCTTCCGGCAAATTTTGCAGGCAATATTTCACCATTTTAATAGACTCAAAGGTCTCTAATACCCTTACGACTAATTTGTCAAAAACATCGCCCTGACAGCGCGTAATCATCTCCCACGGGAATTGATCATAGGCCGCATAAGGGGCATCTTTCCTGACATCACGGAGCACTCCCGAAGCCCTGGCCGTTGGTCCCAAGGCACAAAAGTTAATGGCATCTGCTTGACTCAGGACCCCGACATTTTTGGTACGCGCATGAAGCACAGGGTCATCCATCACCGCTTTTTTGAGCATCTCAAGCGTAGGAACAATAGAATCAATTTTTTTAAGGACTCCAGGAATATCCTCCGCCTTAATGTCACGTCTGACCCCACCCGGTCTAAACATCGCATAATTGTTGCGGTTGCCGGAAAGGATCTCCATCACATCCAAAATTTCCTCGCGCAATTTCCACGCCCACATAAAAACCGTATTATATCCTAAAAAATGCCCGGCCAAGCCCAGCCACAACAAGTGCGAATGAATACGCTCGGATTCGGCTATGATCACACGGATAAATTTGGCCCGGGGCGGAACCTCAACGCCCAAGATGTCTTCCACGGCCTGTGTATACGCGAAAGGATGGCTCGTTGAACATATGCCGCAAATACGCTCCACCGCAAAGGTCGACTGATCAAACGACATCCGCTCGGAAAGTTTCTCGATACCGCGGTGGTTATAGCCCACTTGGACATCAATGGCCACAATCCTTTCACCCTCCACCGTCAGCGTAAAAAATTCCGGCTCTTCCTGCAAAGGATGATAAGGCCCGATTGGTACAATTGTTTTAGCCATGCTTATACACCCCTGTCCCGAATAGCATCCGGGTCCCATTCCTTATAATCACGCCTCAAAGGGTATACACCTTCCGGCCAGTCCGGCGGCAAAAGCAGCCTGCGCATATCCGGATGGCCTATAAAATTGATGCCTAACATCTCGGTAATCTCTCTTTCGATCCAATTCGCGCCCTCTAAAAGCGGCGTCAGCGAAACAATCTCCGGCTTATCCTTAGGCAAAACCACCCGCAGCGATACTATCAAGTCAAGCAAATCAAACGAGAAATGATAAAGGATCTCAAAATTGTGACGAGTATCAAGGCCCGAAGCGATATTAAAACGCGCGCCTAAATCTTTGAAAATATAGGTGGCCATGGACAGCAGCGCACTTGAAGGGATCTCGATATAAATCCTTTTCGGCGAGCGTTCCAAAAAGTTCTTAATATCGCCCTTGAACTTTTCGCGTATGTTATTTAATACTTCTTCGCGTGTCATATATTTAAAACCTGTTTACTCAGATTATCGGGTCCTGCCCTCGGGTTTCCTGTAGGGGCCGACCTTGTGTCGGCCCATCCAGCGGGCGGACATAAAGTCCGCCCCTACGTTGCCCCTCCCTCGGTCACCCGATAATTTGCCCCACCAGTTTTATTAATAAGTTTCATTATACCTGCAATAATTGCCTCAGGCTTAGGAGGACAGCCTGGGATGTAGACATCGACCGGAATGATTTTGTCAATCGGCAGAGGACAATTGTAGCTGTGAATAAACATCCCCCTGGAAAGCGCGCATTCGCCGATGGCCACCACAAAACAAGGCTTGGGCATTTGTTCATAAACCTGCTTGATGCGAGGAATACATTTACGATTCGCGGAACCGGTCACCAGCAGGACGTCCGCATGCCTAATACTGCCGGCCAAAAGCATGCCGAAGCGCTCAATATCAAAACGAGGCGTCAGACAGTCGAGGACTTCGATATCGCAATTATTACAGCTGCCCGTCGACAAATGAAAGACCCAAGGTGATTTTAACAACGCCCGCGTTTTAATGCCCATTTTATTTCCCCATCAATGCCAACAGTACTGAGATCGCAGCCAACTGTGTCAGTATGCCCCAAAAAAACCGCATCGCCTGATCAATACGCAGCCGCGCATTCGTGTTACGGATAACCGTGATCAATGCCACCAGCCCAATATATTTCAAAAGTCCCCACCAGAGAGCACCGCCATTGAATGACCATCCCCCCAAAAACAGGATCATGACAAAAAACGGCAAGACAAAAAGCAACATGTTCTTCATGAGTTTATAAATCGCCAGTCCCGGCCCGGAATATTCAAGCAAAGGCCCGCTGACAATCTCCGTTTCCGCCTCAGGCATATCAAACGGCACAAGGCCCAGTTTAGCCTGCACACAAAAGATAGCCACCAGAAATGCCAAAAACCCGGATAAACTACCTACAACGGCACCGTGGTGCGCTTGAAACATCAAAATATCGCCGATACGGATAGCAAATCCTGATTTAATCACGGCCACCATCACGGCTAACACAAAAGGCAATTCATAACTTAAAACCAGTTTCATTTCCCTTGATGCGCCTAAACTCGCCAGCGGATTGCCCGAGGCAAACCCACCTATCATAATGCTGATAGATGGGATTGCGAAGAGATAGATGGCCGCAATCAAGTCGCCGAGAAAACTCTCGCCAAAATGAAGGTCATTCATCCATAAAAGCGTTGAGACTAAAATCACGCTTGAAAGACCCATGAGGGGCGCTATCAGAAAAGTCGTTCTCGCAGCGGTCTGGGGAATCAAAAATTCCTTTCCGGAAAGTTTCACCAGATCAATAAGCGGCTGCAGCAAAGGCGGTCCCACACGGTATTGGATCCTTGCGGTCACTTTACGGTCTATCCAACTGGCAATCAGCCCTGCCATGGCCGTCAAAAGAAATCCGAAAACAAAAAAAGTCATCAGGTAGTTCACGCCTTTTCCCACTCCCAATGTTTGCAATGCACAATGATGTTGTCCCCTGCCAAAAAGGTGTCGGGCCCGAGTTCTTCATCCGCCGACTTGAGGCTCAAAGCGCCATGAGGACAAGATTTAATACATAACGGCTCATCCGGTTTATCCCGACGATCCAGGCAAAAATCACAATTATGGATCAAGTACGGTACATGCTCCGGGTAAATCGTCCCATAAGGACACGCGTGAGAACAGCTTTTGCAACTGACGCAACGCATATAATGGCGGACTAATAATTTATTTTTGTCTTTCTGTTGCGAAAGCGCGTCCTTGGGGCAGGCATTGACGCAATGCGGCTCTTCACAGCGGCGGCAGACAACCGCGTAAGTGGCCAATTCCTTGACAGAAATAATGCCGTTATTAACGGGGTTTTGCTGATGATAATAATAGCTGCATGCCACCGTACATTTTTCGCAACTGTTCGTGCAGATATCAAGGTCAATATACAGGCGCTTATCCGGCCCCTTCTGGGGTGCTGTGTTCATCTGTCCCTGGTGCGTCTGTTGAGCGCTTGTACTCATGTTTAATCCCATAAAGATCCCGGCTTTCGCCGGGATGACACAGAAGATACCGGCTTTCGCCGGGATGACACAGAAGATACCGGCTTTCGCCGGGATGACACAGAAAGTTTCATCAATCCCAAATTTCCGAAAAATTCTTGATCTTGGAATAGGTAAAAACCGGGCCGTCTTTGCAGGCATAATACGTGCCGATGCGGCAGTGCCCGCATTTGCCGATGCCGCACGACATGTTCTTCTCCATGGAAAGGTAAATATTTTCTTCCTGGAAACCCAACTCCAACAGCTTTTTGGTGCCGAATTTCATCATGACCGGTGGACCGCAAACAATCACCAGGCCGGTTTTGTAATCCATATGCACAGTGTCGAGAATGTTAAGTACCAACCCGACATTCCCCTTCCACGTCTCATCACCTTTGTCAACCGTCAACTGGATATTAAGGTCACGGCGGTCATACCAGCTTTCAATTTCCCGCCGGTAAAGGAATTCAGCGGGGTTCTTGCATCCCCCCCGGAAATAGAGCTGTTTAAATTGGCCGCTTAAATCAAACAGCGAATACATAAGGCTGCGCAAAGGGGCAAATCCGCACCCGCCGCCCATGACGAGAATCTCCTTACCACGGAAATAATCAAGCGGATAACCATTGCCCATCGGACCGCGCACACCGATCGTATCGCCGGCTTTCAGTTCATGAATGGCACGGGTCAATTTGCCCACACGCATGACACTGACTTCAAACACATCCTGGACTGAAGGCCTTGACGAGGGCGTAAAAGGCGCCTCACCTACTCCTGGAACCGTAACAGAAAAAAATTGTCCGGTTTTAAAACTCATCGGTTCATCCGGCCTGAAACGAATCGTTTTGATGCTGGGCGTCTCGGTAATGACGTCCAGTACCTCTGCTTTGATAGGCCGGTAAATATTTTTACACATGGCTGTTCACCAATTTGCGAAGGACACGACGGATATCTATTTTCGCCGGGCAGGCGCTGATGCAACGGCCGCATCCCGTACAGGCATAGACTTGGGCCACTTTCGGGAAGAAATCAAATTTCTTATCAAAACGGTTGCGTAATCTTTGCCACAGTTGCGGCCTGGGGTTTCCGCCGCCCGCCACCCGCGCGTAGTCCTTAATCATACACGAGTCCCAAACACGTAGGCGGGCCATATCAGTCTCGTTTTTTTGGTCATAAAGAAGGAAACAATGACACGTCGGACAAATGATCGTGCAAGCCCCGCACTCCACACATGTTTTGGCTTCTTCCTTCCATATGTCTGATTCAAAATTTCTTTTAATGATACCCTCAAAATTGTCCTGATGAGGGACATCATTGACTTTCAGATTTTCTGCGACCTGGGCGGCTGTCTGGGAGCGCACGCTTTCCCTCTGGCTGAAATGCTCTTTCCCTGCTTCTTTAAAAAGGCTTAAATTCTTTTCGATGAGACTTTGTCCTTTTTCAGATGCAGTTTCGACCAGAAATCCCTTTTCAAGCGGTGAAAGATTGATATCAAACCCGTCCTCAGGATGCGGCATAAGTCCCAAACTCAAACAAAAACAAGTCTCAAGAGCACACGTACAGTCAGAACTGATAATCAAATTGTCCCGCCGATTGGACACATAGAAAGGATCGGCACTGTCCTGTCCATGGCGTCCGGAAAAAACGTAATCCTGAATTTTAAATCCTTTAAGGTCGCAGGACTTGGCCCCCACGATGGCGATGGGTTTCGCCTTAGGATGCGGCAGGGCCTCGTCGAAATTATGGGCAACGAACTCCCGTGCGCGGGTAAAAAAAGCCTTTAAGGGTTCGAAAGTACGGACTTCTCCGACGGTAACGGGTTGGGGAGGAATAAATTTTTTATAAAAACGTTGCTTGTCTTTTTGGACAGGAACGTAAACCTGGTAGCTTAAAGACAAGACTTCCAGGAATCGGTCGAAATCGGCATTAGAAAGATAACGTGTCATTGCGAGCGTCGCTTTTCGTTTTTAGCGAAGCAATCTTTTAATCTAAAATTTAGACTTATATTATCAAATGGACATTGAAACGCAACGAATAATAGATAATATTTTTTTGACCTTCCTTAAAACCAAGTGTATACTACGCCTAATTACACAAACTTCAGGAGGGCTTTATGGTTGATATTGATTTAAATAAATTTACTTTTTTTAAAGAGATGGACCCCAAGCACCTGAAATTCATTTCCCAGCACATGGCTCAAGATACTTTTAAGGTCAACGAATATATTGTCAAAGAAAATGAACACGCCTCAAAATTCTTTTTGATCCTTAAAGGGAAAGTGTCCATTGAAATGCTCTCCCCTGAAGGCAAACCGTTTTCCATACAGACTTTAACGGCCGGCGATATTGTAGGCTGGTCCTGGATGATCCCTCCCTATCACTGTCAATTCAGCGCCCGGGCCCTGGAGCCGACGGAAATGCTGGTCATAGACGGAGAAATACTCAAAAAGAAAAGCAAGAATGACAATGAATTCGGCTATGAATTCCTCAAAAGGCTCGTCAATATCTTCATTCAAAGGCTCCAGGCCACCAGACAGCATTTAATCGCCCTTTACAGTTCCACTTAGGGCACATCAATGCTTAAATTCCGTCGCTAAAATCAAATGTTTGATCCCCACCTTGGAGGCGGCGTCAATCACCTGAACCACATAATCGTATTTCACGTTGCGATCCCCGTTAATGATAATCGCGGGGTCCCGGTATGTTTTACTGATACTTTTCAATTTAAATCTAAAGACATCTAAATCCAGCTTGAGACTATATTTCTGGCCTTCCATATACACTTCGCCATTAGCGGCAATACTGACATTGATGTCCTTACTCTCTAAAGGCTGCTGGTTACTGGAAACCTGCGGCAAGGCGATTTTGATGCTGGAGCGGTAAATTAAAGGTGTCGTGACCATGAAAACAATCAATAACACTAAAATGACGTCCGTAAAAGGAGCGATATTGATTTGGGCGATTAATTTTGCATTGCGCTGTCGTCTGATCATGGCTTGGGGGCTAGGCGCCCTTTTTAACGCATATTAAATCAACCAACTCGGAAGCGGCTAATTCCATATCCACTGTAAAGTTGTCAATTTTACGGGTAAACCAATTGAAGCAAATGACGGCGGGAATGGCCACCAAAAGGCCTGCGGCTGTACACACCAAAGCCTCCGCGATACCAACAGTGACCACATCCATGCCGCCACTGCCGGCTTTGGCAATATCGCTAAAGGCGCGCATAATACCGATGACCGTACCCAAAAGACCGATATAAACCGCCGTACCGCCGATGGTGCCGACAATGCCTGTAAAGCGTTCCAGTTTTATGGTTTCCACGGTGATTTCCCGTTCCATGGCATTGGAAATTAATTTTTCGTCATGCCCGTAAAGATTAAGACCGGCCAAGACAACGTGGGCGGCGGGCGTATCGATATTCTTGCAAAAACCGACGGCATTAAGCACCTGCCCGCGGCTGCATTCTTTGCGGATATTGTCCATTAAATCGACTTTAGTAAGCCTTGAACGACGGGTGTAATAAACCATGCGTTCGATAATGACAGCAATGGAAATCACCGAACATAAAATAAGAATATACATGGTGAATCCGCCGGCGGCGATAATCCCAAAGATATTTTGGCCTTTAAACATGTTTTCTCCCGATTAATCGGGCGGACACAAGGTCCGCCCCTACGTATAATTAAAAAATAATTCTAACCGAATATATTAGAGAAAACAAGGGAAATACAGCAACCCAAGGATAATGGCTTAATGTAAATTAAACATCGTAGAAGTGAACTTAGGCAATCCTTGACAAGGCGTACGTAATATGGTACGCTTTGATCAAGGAGAAAGATTATGACTACCATTACGGCTACTAAAGCCAGAGAAAAACTTTACCAATTAGTTGATTTATCGGCAGAATCACACGCACCCATTCAGATTACCGGCAAAAGAAATAACGCCGTTCTTATTTCTGAAGATGATTGGCGATCTATTCAAGAAACTCTGCATCTGGTGTCAATCCCCGGCATGAAAGAATCAATCATCGCCGGCGGAAAAACTTCATTAAAGAATTGTTCAAAACGGCTTAACTGGTAATTTTATGGCTTGGGAAATTGTCTATACAAAGCAAGCTCAAGCAGATGCCGAACGTCTTCTTAAGGCCGGTCTCAAACAAAAAGCTTTAGCCATCTTAAGCATACTCGAACAAAATCCTTTTCACAATCAGCCTCCCTATGAAAAACTTGTTGGCGATTTAGTTGGATTTTATTCTCGTCGAATTAATATTCAACATCGTGTTGTTTATAAAGTGTACAAAAAAGAAAAAATCGTTCAGGTCGTCCGGATGTGGACACACTATGAATAATTTTAAATTATCCGGATTTGCCTGTTGCTAAATCATTAAGACCAAGAAATTCGCGAAGATTTTTCAGCGGCTGGATATTGATAATCACCGGCACAAAGCCGGGGGCGTTACGTAACTGTTCAAGCATGGCGGGGTCAAGGTGGAATTTGATTCCCTCACCAGCATTTTGAGATTGTAAGACTTTATTAGCAGGGGTTAGGTCGATACCTCCAGGACCATTTGCTTTACTTAATGAAGCTTTATCCTGAATAGTAACGTTATGCCTAGAAAAAATACCCCTAACCTCATTTTCCGAAAGTATTGGGTATTCTTCTAAAATCATATTTAGTCTTGCAAGTGTGATGAATCTTATCTTCTTTTCGTTTAATCCCTGGGCTAATGGCAGTATTTTTTCTATTGCTCTTTCTTTTGCTTTTTCCTCATTTTTTGGTATCGTAGGCAACTGCACTTCAAACTTCTTGGCAGCTTTAATCAATGCGTAATCCCCGCCTTTGGCTTTTGATTTCTGTAATGCAGCCATATTGTTCTTTAGCCCTGCCTTCTCACGCCTTTCCAACTCATCTTCTACTGCTTCTTGTGTCGTATACTTTGCTTCTACCATCGCCCGATCCGCTGGTTTGGATAATTGAGCGCTGTCCCCTATATTTATGGCATTATCGAAATCAACGCCCGGATTGGCCTCCATCACTAATTTTTTAAACGCCGGGTAAACATCAGTTTCAAAAGTATCCGGACCATCAATTAAGAAGTCCAGATCACCGTGAGAAATGCCATTGAAACCTCTCAACCGAAGCATGACATTAACTATATTCATAAAGACAGAATTATTAACGTAACCCGGTTCAAATGGCTGTCTATACATGGTTTTAAAATAATATTGCGCAATAACCTTTATGACATCCCCAGCGGAAGCATCCTCAGGCAGGTCAATAAAATTCCGAAAATAATCAAAACTTTCTTTCAGGTAATACGTTTTAAACGCATACAACAAATCCATCCTGCCTGAAAGCATGTTCTCAATAATCTCTTGATCTGACAATCCCTTACTTATCATTTCCATTGACTTGTATACGGATACGGTTTCTTCGTCACGACCTATAATTTGAGCTTGATGCACAAGGTTGAGGAAGCGGGCATAATGATATGGACCGATGTGTTTTGTTTTAGCCTCTATCATAAAAGGCAAAATTATTTCTCTTGCGTAAATATGGTTAAGAAAATAATTGATTTGTTCCCTTTTGGCTTTGGGGTCGCGCACCATTTCCCGTAAGGGAAAAACCGTCAGCTTGTTCCAATATTTCTTCCAAATGGACCCGCTCGGTAATTGATCCTTTAACTTAACAGCCATTTTTCTTAGCGATTCTTTGGCTTTAAGAATACGGGGATTATTCTCCGTAATTGTGCCGGACAGCATTGCCTGATCCTCCGCACTCACCTCCTGTCCACTTTCCTCAAGCATTTTTTTCAAACGTTTTATGTGTATAGGCGTAACGAAAACCAACACACGCCCTTCTAAATACTGGGTATTTTCAACGATACGTCTATTTTCTTCCACCGTTACTGCCTCGATAAAATCAACGTACGCCCTGATTGTTTTGATCAAATTTTCACGGTTTATACCATTATATCGTCCCAGCAGATGATCCATTGAGTCCTGGAGTGGAGAAATAAAATCAGGTTCATCATCAATACGTCTAAGTATGACATCGAATTCCTTTTTAAATGAAACTCTATCCGCTTCAGACAGATTATTTACCAACAATTGAGCCTCTCTTACAAACGAGTCCCACCGATCAAATGATTTAGCTCTCAAATCATAATCCCCCAGGCCCTCCAATTTTACACGGCCCAGCTGTTTCTTATAATGTAAAAAAATCGCAGGGCCAAATTCATACAAGATTAAATCATCCATTTGATCAACGTGAATCCCCCATGCTTTATAATTTTTAATTATCGCATTTAGCGTACCGCTTCTGATTGAATCCAATTCCTTGCGAGAAATATCTGTCCCCATAACATCTATTTTATTAGTTCTCAACATGGCCCTGATTTCCAATAAAGACTGTCTTAATTCCTGAATCTTTGTCCCGGACAAGATTTCCCTCATATGAGCGTCTATTTCATTTTGATAATGGCTGATTAAGCCCCAAGGCCATAGGCCCTTCTTTTGTTCGGCATCTATTTTTTTAGCTGTTTCCGACATTTGTCTTATAAAATGGTCGTCATGTGTAATTGGCGCCTCCATCATCCTAATAGGATATCGTTTTTGGGCGGCGTAAAGCCTCTCTAAAAGAATGGCTGCCCCGGATCCCAATATTAAACTTCTTCGATCTATTGTCATCGCCCGGTCCCCTGCCCCTATTCCCTGATCTTCTTGTCTTTCATTAGTACCCGTTGTCACATTTTTAATGCCTAAACGTTGCCGGATACTTTTAGGTATCCATTTTTTATCGAAATGTCTTTTTAATTCTTCCAAATTAAAATCCTCTGGTTGCTTGTTCGATTTTCTAATTTCATTAAATTTTCTATCAAAATATCCTCCTATAATTAACATGATGATGGAACTGTCTATAAACTCAACAGAATTACCAACCATTGGGATCCATGACAGCCAATCATCACACATGAAAAGACCGACGCCCAAAGCAACAGCCGCTGCCCTTTGTTTTTTAAAACCATTTTTAGGGTCAACACCATGTAAACGTGATAACACCCATAGCATAATGGATAGTTGTAGGCCCAAAGATACGTCCCCTAAACCTGGAATTTGCGCCACCGCACCGGCGAATAATGAGGCTACTAAAGAATGAGCCAATAAATATGGCTTAGCTAAACGTTTTCCTGTCATCGCCCGATCAGCTGCCGTCATCACCTCGTTGCCTAGCCTGTTGCTTGCATTAGACGTTCGTGCATCTGTATAAGCATTGCTTATTGCATTTTCAACCGAACGAACACTGCTTGGGGACCCCTTTAATCTTCCCTCATAACTGAAATACAAAAACTCTTCGGCTTGCCGACTAGTACTTAAATCACTACTATATAATTTAGACAAAGGGTTTTCTTGATCAGCTTGTTGAACAAGGATTTCTAACTTCCTCTCCAAAACATCCCGCCGCCCATTCCAGGGAATAAAATCTCTCCTGACCCCCAAAGCATTTAAGTATTTCTCATACAATGCTGGTGAAATCTTATCTAATTCTGATTCTGAAGCAATTCCTGCTTCCGGATGTTTATTTTGAAGCCAACGTACAATATCCTCATAAAAATCATGACCCGGCCATAGTGGCTCGCCATTCATGGGATCATATAAAGGCCTGGTGGTGAACGAAACTCCTTCAGGAGATAAATGAAAACTATTATTGCTATAGTTATTATAATAAGCCAGGTCTGTAATAGTAGGATACCTAAGGTCCCCGGCCAATGCTTCATCCTTAAGAATTTCAGGATGAGTATGAATATCAATCAAAATTCTCCCTTGCTCAAAATAAGGCCGCAATATCCCCATTGGAATTTCGTTTCGTGTACCTGTATAAAAAAACCAGCGGTGATCTTCCGTATAAACGATGCCTATTTCATAGTTTAACTTCAATAAACTCTTTAAATCATCAATAGATGGGAGCTGTGGAATTTCCCAAAATTGTTGAACAGAAGGGGCCTCTGGAGGCAAATCCTGCTTAACTTTAGTAAATTGCGCAAATGGGATCGTTTGATTGTCAATAACTAATAAATTATGATTGACATGGGCAACTGGAAAAGCATTAATTCCTGATTCCACCACTGCCAATTGATGACCAGCTTCATTGACAAGAGGCAAATTCCGAGGTGTATCAATAACTTGTAAAGCTGATAACATCGCTAAGTTTGTGAAGATCTCCCCGCCGGAAAAATATTTCCTTGCTATTGTTTGGCCTCCAGGGTTGGAACCAAAGGCATAGGGAATTTTTTCTTCTTTGATGTAGTTGTAAACGCCTTTTTTGAAGGCTTGCAAATAGCGCTGATAGATGAGTTCGACATCGTTGGTTCCCCCTCCCCTTGCCCCTCCCTCCAGGGGAGGGGAATCATTGTATCCTACCCCTGCTATTTTTTTCTTATCTGCGTACACTTGGGCTAAAATGCTGTCTTTGATTTTCTTCTTGTACCAGGTGGCTAAAATGAGGCTGTTATAGACTTGGCGCAGTTGGGCGAAGTTTTTGCCTTCGTTGACTTCACGGGTGAGTTCGGGGATGACTATCTCGCGGATGATTTGGGAGCCTAGGGCGTTGACGTCTCCCCCCTCCCTTACCCTCCCCACGAGGGGGAGGGAATCATTTTTAGACAATGCTAAATAATCCTGCTCCAACATCACCTTTAACTTACTTTCCACCACATAGGCCGTACCTGCTTTGGCGTTTTCATATACCACTGCCTTTTCAGGAAGAATCCAAACTTTGTTAAATGTATTTACGGGAATATTCGTCGTGCCGAATTTCTTTGCCGCTTCTTCGTATATACGTTTCCAAAACCTCTTGCCAACCTCGTCTTGCGGGTAAATCAAGCTGGCCGTAATTTGCTTGAGCATATAATCCTCTGCTAACAAATCCCGGCCCATTTCGGTAAGGCCAAAGCTGTTGGGAATAATGCGGTCTTTTTCGTAAGGTGAGAGATTGACCCACAGGTCTTTTTCAGGGATGGTTAGGCTGGCGAGGAAGTATTTGATGAGTTTGGTGGATTCTTGTTTTAGTTGTTCTTGATTTAAGATTCCGGCTTTCGCCGGAATGACACCATTACTAAGGCCATCGCCTTTGTCTAAAATAAAATCAAATCGGAAAGGATTATCAGGATGAACTTTTATACCCTTTAAAATCGGAGGATTAAACTCGGGACTTAGGTGTACCATAACCCCGGGCGCAGGCAAACGAAAATCTTGAGCTTGGGCCAAAGGCAGGGGCCCAAACGTATTAACCAAAAAGGCAAAAATAAGCCCAAAGGCTATAGTACTTCTTAAATTTAAATCCTTTTGCATGATAAGATAAGTATGCCATATATCTATATTAAAAAGCAAATTGTTGAAAAGAAAACTGGCTCCCTCCCTTGCCCCCGCCTTTGGCGGGGCAGGATCTCCCCACAAGGGGAAGGGAATTCATAATTAAGTATTGTGTCCCCTTAATTGAATTTAACCTTGACTTAGATGGCTCTTGAATGCAAAATATCGTTCATGATTATAGGCATACCTAAAGAAACATATCCCGCAGAAGAGCGAGTTGCTTTTATCCCCTCTTCTGTGGACCGTTTAGTCAAAAAAGGCGCCCAATTTATTATAGAAGCGGGTTTAGGAGCTTCCATCGGCATTGCTGATGAAGAATATAAAAAAGTCGGCGCCGCCATTAAAACTAACCGGCAAGCGCTGTTATCTAATTCTGACATCATCTTGCGTCTGCGCAAACCGCCCCTGGAAGAAGTCAGTCTTTTAAAAAAAGGCGCCATTCATATCAGCTTCCTCGATCCTTTTAATGAAAAAGCATTGGTTGCGGATTTGGCCCAGCATCAAATCAGCGCCTTTAGCATGGAAATGATCCCGCGCACCACCCGTGCCCAAAAAATGGATGCTTTAAGCTCTCAAGCGAATTTGGCCGGTTATGTGAGCGTTGTTTTAGCTGCCGAACGTCTGCCAAAAATATTTCCTATGCTCATGACGCCGGCCGGTACTATTGCCCCTGCCAAAGTTTTTATCATCGGGGCCGGGGTCGCCGGTTTACAAGCGATTGCCACTGCCAAACGTCTGGGTGCCCGTGTTGAAGCTTTTGATACCCGCGCGGTGGTCAAAGAACAAGTGCAGTCTTTGGGAGCTAAATTCGT
>Ga0182027_10000208_pt1 | contig 98127 bp, 97 predicted proteins | sample 712E1DmetaG_FD_121300 | JGI IMG/M metagenome (GOLD analysis project Ga0182027, IMG submission 121300) | Permafrost microbial communities from Stordalen Mire, Sweden - 712E1D metaG (Illumina Assembly) | ecosystem: Environmental > Terrestrial > Soil > Wetlands > Permafrost | place: Sweden...
AACGCGGCAGATGATATTGATCAAAATCCAGCTCCACATTGCATTGATCAGCGATTACCAAGGTATTGTTGACCGCTTCCGGGACACCGGCAAAAAGCACCTCCATATCCTGCAGAGCTTTAAAATAAAACTGGTCCGTGGCAAAACGCATGCGATGAGGGTCCTGAAGGTTTGTCTGCGTTTGTATACACAGCAGTGTCTCATGCGCCATGGCCTGGCCCTGCTCGAGATAATGCACATCATTGCTGGCCACCACCGGTAAATTTAATTGCCGGGCGATTTTGATAAGCCCTTCATTGACTTTTTTCTGGTCCATGATGCCCTGGTCCATTAGCTCAATATAAAAAGCTCCGGGAGAAAAAATCTGCCGGTACTCATCAGCTGCTTTGAGCGCCGCCTCAAATTGACCGCGCAACAGGAGCCCTGAAACTTCCCCTTTAAGACAAGAGGAGAGACCAATAAGCCCTTTAGCATACTGGGCTAAAATTTCTTTATCAATGCGCGGCTTATAATAAAAACCTTCCAAGTAAGCCGCGGAAACTAATTTCATCAAATGGGCATAGCCTTCATTGCTCGCCGCTAAAAGGACCAAATGACAAATATTTTTTTGTTCAGGGTCTTTGTCAAAACGGCTGCCGGGCGTGATATAGGCTTCGCAACCGATGATGGGTTTGATTTTAGCTTTTTGGCAGGAGCGGTAAAAATGGATCGCACCAAACATATTGCCATGATCGGTCATACCGACCGCCGGCATGCCTAACCCGGCTGCTTTTTGGACTAACTCATCGACACGGCAGGCGCCGTCTAGTAGCGAATATTGTGTATGGACATGAAGGTGGACAAATTGGGAGGCACTCATAAAAAACAAAAGCCTTACGTGTTAAATTCAACTCCCCCTGCCCCCTCTTTATATTAAAGAGGGGGTTAGGGGGAGTTCATTAAATATTACTTTAACACTTAAGGCCTTAATGAATCAATACAAAATTATTCCCATTCAATCGTAGCCGGAGGCTTGGAGCTGACATCGTAGACCACACGATTAACACCTTTGACTTCATTAATAATGCGGTTGGCAATGCGCCCTAACAGGTCATAGGGCAATTGCGCCCAGTCCGCAGTCATCCCGTCGGCACTGGTAACACAACGCAGCGCAATCACATTCTCATACGTGCGCTGGTCCCCCATAACGCCCACGGTCTTGATGGGAAGCAATACGGCAAAGCTCTGCCATAATTCCTGATAAAGTCCGGCCTTCTTAATTTCATCCAGGACACGGTCATCGGCTTCACGCAATATCTCCAGACGCTCGGGGGTCACCTCGCCAATGACACGGATAGCCAGACCCGGCCCCGGAAAAGGCTGACGCTTAAGGATGGTTTCGGGCATTTGCAAATTCTTGCCGATCAAACGCACCTCATCCTTAAACAGCTCGCGCAAAGGTTCGATTAACTTAAATTTCAGGTCTTTGGGAAGCCCACCGACATTGTGATGGCTTTTGATGACCGCCGTCGGTCCGCCATGGGCCGCGACAGACTCAATAACATCGGGATACAATGTCCCCTGGCCTAAAAATTCAGCACCTTTGATTTTCTTGGAAGCATCCTGGAACACACGTATAAATTCATCACCGATAATTTTCCGCTTCTGTTCAGGGTCTTCAATGCCTTTAAGACGCTCCATAAATCTTTTTTGGGCTTCCACCAGCGTCAAATTCATTTTGAAATGGCCCTTGAAGGTGCGCACGACAGAGGATGATTCATTTTTGCGCAGCAATCCGTTATCCACAAAAATGCAGTGTAAACGGCTGCCGATGGCTTTCTGAATCAATACCGCGGCAACAGCAGAATCCACCCCTCCGCTTAAACCCAACACCACCTTTTTAGGCCCGACGGTCTCTTGAATTTGTTTGATAGACGCTATGATAAAACGGTCCATGGTCCAACGCGGCAGACAGCCGCAAACGGTATAAGCGAAATTCTGTAAAATTTGTAAGCCCCTCTGCGTATGCACCACTTCCGGATGAAACTGCACCCCAAAAATTTTACGATTGCGATTGGCAATGGCCGCATTGGCCGCATTGAGCGTATGGGCAATGCGCACAAACCCCGGCGGAGGTGTAACGATTTCATCGCCATGGCTCATCCAGCAAGTCAAATTAGTCGACAGATTGGTAAAAAGATCTTTGTTGCTATCGATAAACAATTCGGCTTTGCCGTATTCACGGTCACGAGCGCGGGCCACCTTGCCTCCCAGCATGTGGGTGATCGCCTGCATGCCGTAACAAACGCCCAAAATCGGAATATTCAATTTAAAAATCTCAGGATTAGGCAAAGGGGCATTCTTGTCCGTCACGCTTTGAGGGCCGCCGGAAAGAATGATGCCTTTAGGATAAATTTCCTTGATTTTATCGATGGTAATATTATAGGGAACGATTTGGCTGAACACCTTGCTTTCGCGTATACGACGGGCAATCAATTGAGTATACTGCGAACCCAAATCTAGAATCAGGATGATGTCGCGGCTGCGCTGCTTTTTAATCTCCATCGGCACAATCCTCGAAGAAGACCTTAGCTTGATGGGTTTCATCAAACCGTGCACCGGTTTACGACGTCCTGATTTTCTAGCAAATCGATGAACCGGATGTTTCTTAAAAGTTTTTTTGATGGCCTTCTTAACCGGTTTCTTGACAGGCTTCTTAACTGGCTTTTTGACAGCTTTCTTAACCGGCTTCCTGACAGCTTTTTTAATTATTTTCTTAGTAGCCTTCTTAACGGCTTTTTTTGGAGCCATGCGTGATCACCCCTCTTTTGATTCTTTGTCATTCCGGCGAAAGCCGGAATCTTTAAATAAGATCCCGACTTCCGTCGGGATGACATTCGCACCTATGAGTTACGTCGCTTCGCTTTGTAACTCATGTGCTCATGTCACTTTCCCATCCCCACCCGCTGACCAATCTGGAAAACTTTTCCTTCCGTCTGGATAGAGGGTGCCAGGATGATTTCCACATCATGCATTTCTTTAATATTACGGGCCCCCAAAGAACCCATAGAGGTCTTGAGCGCCCCAACCAAATTCTGAGAACCGTCATCCACACGGGCCGGGCCCATGAGGATTTCTTTAAGAGTGCCGCTGGTCCCTACACGAATGCGGGTGCCCCTCGGCAAATTAGCATGGGAGGTCGCCATCCCCCAATGATACCCTCTTCCCGGAGCTTCTTGGGCTTTGGCAAAAGCGGAACCCACCATCACTGCATCCGATCCAGCTGCAAAAGCTTTGCAAATCTCCCCTCCGATGCGCATCCCGCCATCAGTAATCATGGGAATATATCGACCCCGACGCTTGAAATAATAATCACGGGCGGCACAGCAGTCGACGGTTGCGGTAATCTGCGGCACACCGATACCTAAAACACCACGGGACGTACAGGCAGCCCCCGGACCGATACCGACTAACACCGCCGAAGCGCCGGCTTCCATAATTTCCAAAGCCATGTCATACGTCACCACATTACCGATCATGACAGGGACTTTAGTACTTTTACAAAAATGTTCTAAATCTAAAATTTTATATTCTGTGGCGATATGACGCACGGAGGCCACCGTAGACTGCACGATAAAAATATCTACTCCGGCTTGCATGGCGATTTTGGAAAAAGCTACTGCATTTTGCGGGATACAACTGACCACTGCCGGCACCTTGGCCTTTTTAATTTCCTCGATGCGTTTGGCGATCAGTTTTTCTTTAACAGGAAACTTAGTATTATCATAAAGACTTTGGACAAGTTTAGTCGCCTCCTCAGGAGATGCGGAGGCTATTTGCTCTAAAATTTTACCAGGATGATCATAGCGGGTCTGAATACCATCAAGATTTAAAACGGCGATGCCGCCCAGTTTACCCATGGCAATAGCAAAATCGACATCTACAACCCCATCCATGGATGCGGCCATAATAGGTACAGGAAACTTATATTTACCCAAAATAAAGGTAGTATCCACTTCCGTTGGGTTGACCGTTACCATTGACGGGACCAAGGCCACTTCGTCAAACCCGTAACATCTGCGCGCTCTGCGATTGATACCAATCCAATCAGCCATTACCTAACCTCCATGATTTCAATGAGATAGAAACTAAAAAAAAGGAAATAAAAAGCAAATGTGAAGCGGGATTATACCCTATTGCAGAGAAAATGTCAATTTAAAATAAATGGTGACAAAAAAATAGGGGACAGCGCCCAAAAAATAGGGCGCTGTCCCCTATTTTACCCTATTTTAATACATCCCACCCATACCGCCACCAGGCATCGGAGGCATGGCCGGTTTTTCCTTTTCAGGAACATCAGTCACTAAACATTCCGTAGTCAAAAGCAAGGCCGCAATGGAAGCCGCATTTTGTAAAGCGTAACGGGTCACCTTGGCCGGATCAATAATACCTGCTTTGACCATATCCACATACTGGTCAGAATTAAAATCATAACCAATATCAGGATCTTTTTCTTTTTTCAATTGGTCGACAATAACAGAGCCTTCCAGGCCGGCATTGGAAGCTAATTGACGCAAAGGAGATTCTAAAGAACGGCGCACAATTTCAGCCCCGGTCTTTTCATCGCCTTGAAGGTCAATGCCCTCCAAATCCTTGATGCAGCGCAAAAGGGCCACACCGCCGCCGGGAACAATGCCTTCTTCGACGGCCGCGCGGGTCGCGTGCAAAGCATCTTCCACACGGGCCTTCTTTTCCTTCATTTCCGATTCCGTGGCAGCGCCCACATTGATAATGGCCACCCCGCCGGCAATCTTGGCCAGACGTTCCTGCAATTTTTCTTTATCATAAGAAGAATCCGTGGCCTCGATTTGATTTTTGATCTGGGCCAAACGGCTTTTGATATCAACCTGTTTACCCTCACCCTGCACAATGGTGGTATTGTCTTTGTCAATTTTGACTTTCTTGGCACGGCCTAAATCGGTAATTTCGATATTCTCAAGCTTAAGCCCCAAGTCCTCGGTGATGGCCTTACCGCCGGTCAACACGGCAATGTCTTTGAGCATTTCTTTACGGCGGTCGCCATAACCGGGCGCTTTGACCGCGGCGCAATGCAAGGTGCCGCGCATCTTATTGACAACCAAGGTCGCCAAAGCTTCACCTTCGACCTCTTCGCAGAGGATCAATAAAGGACGTCCGCTTTTGGCTACTTTTTCCAGAATCGGTAAAATATCCTTGATGCTGGAAACTTTCTTTTCATAAAGCAGGATAAAGGGGTCTTCAAGTTCGCAAATCATCTTTTCCATATCAGTGGAAAAATACGGAGACAAATAACCCTGATCGAACTGCATCCCCTCAACGATTTTAAGTTCTGTATTAATGGTCTTGCTTTCTTCAACGGTGATGACACCATCTTTGCCTACCGCTTCAAAAGCCTCGGCGATTTTCTTGCCGATGACATTGTCGTTATTGGCTGCAACAGTCGCCACCTGCTCGACCTCTTTGGAATTCTTAAGGTCGACCTTCTTGGCGGTTTTTTCTATTTTGGCAACGACCCGCTCAACCGCCAGTTCAATCCCGCGCTTTAAAGCCATAGGATTCGCACCTGCGGTCACGTTCTTTAAACCTTCACGGTAAATGGATTCGGCCAGGACCGTTGCCGTGGTCGTTCCGTCGCCTGCAATGTCAGAGGTCTTTTCCGCGACTTCCTTGACCATCTGAGCACCCATATTTTCAAATGGATCTTCCAATTCAATTTCTTTGGCCACCGACACACCGTCCTTGGTGACTGTCGGACTGCCGAATTTTTTGTCTAAAACCACATTACGGCCTTTAGGGCCTAACGTGATTTTGACCGCGCGTGATAACTGTTCCACACCACGCAAAACCTTGCGGCGTGCTTCATCTTCGAATAATAATTGTTTAGCTCCCATTTCTCGTCTCCTCTTCTAACAGAACCCCTCTGCTCCCCGCCAAAGGCGGGGGGGCGGGGCTAATTATAATTAATTACTTTACAATAGCTAAAACGTCTTCTTCCTTCATAATCAAAAGCTCTTCACCATCGGTGGTCGTGATTTCCGTCCCGCCGTATTTGGCAAATAAAATGCGGTCCCCCACTTTAACTTCCAAAGGTACGATTTGCCCGCTGTCCGATGCTTTGCCCTTACCCACAGCCACAACTTTGCCTTCCTGGGGTTTTTCTTTAGCCGTGTCCGGAAGCAAAATGCCGCCTTTAGTCACTTCTTTAGCTTCCAGCACCTTGACCACAATGCGGTCAGCTAATGGTTGAATACTCATAACTTCCTCCTTGTACAATTAAAGTTAATATTAAATTGGTCAGGGGCCTTTCTTAGCACTACCAATCTTAGAGTGCCAATATAGCCAAAGATAAGAATTTTGTCAAGAAAATTCTAGCAGTGAATTTAATGGAGTGCTAAAAACGGAGAAAAAATCAAACCTTAGCCAACTGACGTTGGGATCTCCTCTTCTTTTAATCCCAACAACGGCATAAGACTTATAGGAACAACGTCGAGGATTTGAATCCTGACGCCGGAAAAATCCCCGCGTTTAAATTGCGCTATCATGGCCGGATCAAAAGTGATATTCACCTTCTGTCCGGAGCTTTGCATATTCAAATGCTTGGAGGCAAGGTCGATACCACCTCGCATGGCATGGTCTTCTCTAGCCGGAGCGGGATTACCCGCCGATCGGGCTTGAAGCGCACTCTCATAAACTTTAACTTCTTCCTCAAACGCATTCGACTCTTTAACGATTTTACTTTCGCTGAATTTTTCGCGATTCCTCCCCTTCTCCTCACGAAGAGCCAGAGCAGCTGAATACAGACGACTAACCTCCCCTGCCAACTTTCCGGTCGCAAGCAAATAATCTTGGTCAGTGTTGGAAAGCCTCTTTAAAAGCACCCTCAGCGCAGAAGCAGCATGCATATAATCAGCCACATCTGCTGTATCGGAGTCAATAGTCATCGGTAAGGAACTCCACAATGAAGGAGGTAACAGCAGTCTCGGATACTTGACCTTAATGGCGATGATCTGTGCATTAACATCTTGTTTATCCCAACCCGGCTGTGCGGCCAAACCTGTCACCATCACCGGGTTGGGTTTGGCTGCCTCCTGACGAACAGCCTCTGCAGCCGCCTCTGCAACGAACCCCGCAGCACCTAAAACACCAGCCAACTTAGTATCGACAACCGGTATAATCAAATTAATGTCTTCTATGTTTTGGGAACGCAAGCCCTCCTCGGCTATCCGTTTTACAATTTTCCCAAATTCGCCCGTCATCATATTCCCGCCTAAGAGGAAATCCTTTGTTCCTTCAACTAACTGTTTGTCCAAATCAGACCAATTGGCGGATGAATTCACTTTCTCAATTTTTCCATTGTAAATGTGTTCAACGATCAAGGCTAACATTTTTCCTTCAAATTCCGCAATCTGTTTAGCCAACACATACTTGGGATCAGCGGTATTCCCTTCCTTAAGAACCTCATTAAGACTTTTACCGCCATTGTCCCTAAAATATTGGAATATATTATTCTCATCAGTCAAATTACCTGGATAAGGCAATTCCGAGCCATGGCTCGAAGCCTCTTCATTGAGCCTCCTCATATCCTCCTCATAAGGGAATGGTAATTCCAAGCCAAACGCCAAAGCCTGCTCATTGAGCTTCATCATTATTGTCGCAAGGGCATTCCCGCCGGAAAAAAACCATTCCGCGCCCCTATCACTAACCCCGGGCAGGGATATTTGCAAAGATCTCCCCTGCCACTGAAAAGTGGAACCCTGGTCCGGGAGTTTCAGGTCATAAATATGCCCATCTGTTACCACTTTTCCTTCTAGATTTAAAAAACCACCGCCTAACCCAGTTCCTGGACCAATATAAGCCACTTTTCTACCCTTTAATCTTTGGACTACTTCCGGGGATAAACTCTTATATAAAAACATCATCTGAGCAATCCCATCATTGTGCACAACAGACGTAATTCCAGGTAAGCGGGCTTTGAGTTCTCTCTCAGGATTCACTCCATCGAAAGCACTCGGCATATAGCCCAAGTTCGCTGCTGACCCTGGAGCAACCATCTTTCCGCCATGACCATCATCAATAAATCGGCCTGGAGATCCTATTCCCACAAATGGCAACATCTGAATATCTGCCCTTTGTCTAGCTTCAATTTGGACCCCAATAATTAAATCAGCAAGCTTGTCAAAGAAACGTCCTGGAGTCCCTTTAGCTTCAGATGTAAGCATTGTGCTGCGAAAGATTTCTTTTGAAGGATTGCCGTCAGATCCAAGAGTAACAGCTGCAGCTACGACGCTTGTCCCCCCGATATCAACCGCAATGATTGCCGGAGCTTTTTGTTCCACCGTCATCGCCGCGCTGGGATTAATAGCTGGCCTCCCAGCTTTTTCACTCAAACCATGCTCTAAATAAATAGGCCCCGTCTTCCTTAGTTCTTCAATAGCCGTCATGGCTTCATTCACTGGGGCCTCTGAAAGCATGGCTTGGCTGACTGCCGTCAAACCGCCGGAAAAATACTTACGCGGGATAACCTGCTGATTGCTTTGGTCTACTTCTTCCTTAATATAGTTAAATACGCCCTTCTTGTAGGCCTGAATATATTGCCTATAAATTTTTTCTTTAATGGCCGGGTCATCCACATTGACGCCGTTGACCTTGGACTTATCTGTATAGACCTGATTGAGCAAAGCTTGTTTTAAATTCTTTTTAAACCATACGGCTAAAATCATGGAATTATAGATTTGGCGCAGTTGGGCAAAATTTTTGCCGGTATTGACTTCCTGCTCGATTTGTGGGAGCACGATTTCACGGACGATTTGGTTGCCTAGGGTGTTTGTCGTCTGAGGGTTTCCCTGGGATGCTTCCCCAACATTAGCGTGTTTCTGCATTGCCAAATAATCCTCGTCCAGCATCACCTTTAAATGGCTTTTGACCACAAACACGGTATTGTTATGCTCATAGACTTTGGCGGTGTCCGGCAGGATCCATACCTTATTAAAGGTATTCACGGGAATTTGAGTGGAACCGTACATTTGACCAGCTTTTGCATACACTTTGTCCCAGAAAGTCTTGCCTAAATTTTTCTCAGGATAGATCAAAGATGCGGTCAATTGTTTTAACAGATAATCCTGGGCTAACATATCCTGGCCCAAAACGGTTTTACCTAAATCTTCAGGGATGATGCGGTCTTTTTCATAAGGAGAAAGGTTGACCCACTGATTATTTTCAGGGATGGTCAGACACGCTAAGAAATATTTTATCAAACGATCAGATTCTTTTTTGACCTCTTCCGCTTTCAAACCGCTGTTGCCGGTGCTGACAATAAAATCCATCAGTAAAGGATTCTCAGGATGGATGGTCAAGCCCGAGACCATTAATGGCACATAGGCAGAACTTAAATCCACCATAGTCCCCGGCTGGGGCAGACCCATGACTCCCGCTTGCCCTGCCATGGCGGTGGCCTGAGCGAAAGACGCTCGGGGCATAATCACCATGCTCGTAACAAAGGTGACTATAAGGAATAAGCTGATTAAACGGCGGATGGATGGAACGGTCATTTGATCTCCTTATGTTAAATAGATTCCCGCTTCCGCGGGAATGACACTAGAAAAAGAAGACAGAAAGCGTTTTCTTGGGTATATTAAAGAAAAGATAACATATAATTACGGATTGTCAAGCTCGTATCTAACTGATATACAACAACTTACAAACATGACAAAAAATAAATTCCTTTGAACACTAAATCTTCATCAATAATTGGATTCCCGCTTGCGCGGGAATGACAAGAGAAGTTCTTGCGGATTTCAGGAGAGACGAACTTTTTCATTAAGCGGGTATGGCCTCCGGTCATCACAACCTTAGGCTTGATTTTCATTTGCTGACTGATTAAATCTATCAACCCCCTGCACAAGGAGCCGTAACCGTAAAACAAGCCGCTAAGCATGCTTTCCTGAGTGGTCTTCCCTATTATATGCTTGGGCGTTTGAATTTCAATTTTAGGTAAAAGCGCTGTTTTCAAAAATAAGGATTCCGCTGATAAACGAATGCCCGGAACAATAGCCCCACCCAAATATTCCCCTTTAAGAGAAATCACATCAAAGGTAATGGCCGTACCCAAATCCACTACAATCAGCGGCTTACCATAAATTTTCATGGCCCCATAAGCTCCCACCAAACGGTCCTGCCCCACCTGCTTGGGATTTTTATACCGATTTTTAATCGGCACTATAATATCGCGGCCAATAACGTCAACCGCTACGACTTTGCTTAAAATAGCCTCCAGTGACTTTTGAACTTTAGGCACAACCGAACAAATCACAGCCCTGGAAATAGTGCGATTCTTAAAAATCTTTTCCACCGCAGCCTTGATCGTCACCACCGAAGATGCCGTATCTACTTTAACAACCGCACCTATACGCCCCTTGTGTATGAGGGCAAAACCTATGGTGGTGTTACCTATGTCAATAGCGAGTAACATATGATTGATGCACCCCTCCCTAACCCTCCCCATCAAGGGGAGGGAATACTCTTGAACTCCTTAATTTTATCTCGTATCCGGGCGGCTTTTTCGAATTCCAGATTGCGCGCGGCTAATGCCATTTGCCCCTCTAATTCACTCAGATGCGTCGCCATCGCATATTCTTCCTCTGAAAGTCCGACAGCCCCCATCACCACATCCTGCGCTTGCGCAAATTCCTCAATCCCCAACTTGATCGCCCGTTTAATGGTCGTGGGTGTAATGCCGTGCTTGGTATTAAATTCTATTTGGATTTTCCGCCGGCGCTCACATTCGGCAATAGCTTCTTTCATCGCCGCTGAAACACTGTCCGCATACATGATCACAACTCCGTTAATGTTGCGCGCCGCCCTCCCGGCGGTTTGAATCAACGCTGTCTGTGAACGCAAAAACCCTTGTTTATCAGCGTCAAATATAGCAACCAAAGAGACTTCCGGCAAGTCTAATCCTTCGCGCAGGAGATTAACGCCAATCAAACAGTCAAACTTCTTTAACCGTAAATCCTGCAAAATTTTTGTACGGTCAATAGTTTCAATGTCCGAATGCAAATATTTGACCCGTAGGCCCGCCTCCTCAACATACGCGCATAAATCTTCCGACATGCGTTTGGTCAGGGTCGTCACCAACACACGTTCATTTTTAGCTGCCCGCTGCCGGCATTCTTTAATCAAATCATCGACTTGGGCCTTTGTCGGCCGCACGATGATGGGAGGGTCGATAATCCCTGTCGGACGGATAATTTGTTCTACCATATGATGACCACAGTCCCGACGTTCATAGGGGCCCGGGGTGGCAGAAATATAAACACGCTGTTTTAAAATCTTTTCCAGTTCAGGAAATTTCAAAGGGCGATTATCCAGACATGACGGCAGTCTAAATCCGTGGGCCACCAACATTTCTTTGCGGGCACGGTCGCCTTCATACATACCGCCTAACTGCGGGATGGTGACATGACTTTCATCGATGATGGTTATAAAATCCGCCGGGAAATAATCCAACAGGCAAAACGGCCTGCTGCCGGCCAGACGCCCGGATAAAACCCGTGAATAATTTTCAATCCCCTTGCACATGCCTATTTCTCTCATCATTTCCATGTCATAGCGCGTGCGGGAATTCAGCCGCTGGGCTTCTACCAATTTCCCCTGGGACTCCAATTCTATCAAACGGGCTTTCAATTCCTGCTCGATTTCAACTAACGCCTGAGAGAGCCTCGGAGGGGACACCAAAAAATGTTTGGCCGGATAAATAAATGTCCTGTCTAATTGGGCAGACACAACGGATGACACAGGGTCTATTTGTTTGATGTGTTCTATTTTATCATCGGTAAATTCGATTCTTAACGCGTCTTGACGATAACTGGGACACACCTCCACAATGTCCCCCCGCACCCGTATTTTGCCTCGCGTAAAATCATAATCATTACGCTCATATTGTATGCCGATCAACTGACTCAGCACCTGGTCGCGGTCAATGGTCTGGCCTACCTTTAACTGCACCATATAGTTCTGATAATCATCCGGGGAACCCAAATTATAAATGCAGGACACGCTGGCCACGATAATCGTATCGCGGCGGGACATCAAAGAAGTGGTGGCCGCCAAACGCAGGCGGTCTAAGCGGTCATTGATAGAAGAATCTTTTTCGATATAAATATCGGTTTGGGGGATATAGGCTTCCGGCTGATAATAATCATAATAGCTGACAAAATACTCCACCGCATTGCTCGGAAAAAATTCTTTTAATTCGCTGTAAAGTTGGGCGGCCAGGGTCTTATTGTGGGAAATCACCAATGCCGGGCGATTAAGGCTTTCAATCACATTGGCAATCGTAAAAGTCTTACCGCTGCCGGTGACCCCCAAAAGGGTCTGGGCAGGGACATCATCACGAAAAGCGCGGGTCAGCGCGACAATAGCCTTACGCTGTTCTTCAACGGGTTTAAACGGACTTTTAAGGACAAATCGTTCCATGGCTATCTGACATCTTCTTCCACCGCATCCAAAATACCTTGCGCCAGCCGGTCATTACGTCCTGAGCTAAAACGGATTTCCACATCACAAGTATTCCCAATAGCGTGAATGAACACATTTAAACGCATGCCGGTCAAATGGGGTAAATGTTTTCTAATATCCGTGATAATAAGCAAATTCTGAGAGCCGTTATTATCATAGCGCTCATCCCGCTCATAAATAGCGGGGTTAGCTTCCTCGTTAATAATCCAACCCTGCTTTTTCAAGACAAGTATGAAAGCACCGGTCGTCTGCTCAAAATTTGCATAAATCTTCCTGTCGTAAGGGTGGTCAACCCGGCTAATATACCCGGGCATTTGCACCGATGCACATCCGGCTAAGATGAATATAATTAAAGTAATTATTGGGCCGACACAAGGTCGGCCCCTACTAGCAAATTTTTCCATGCTTATACGGGCGCAGCTTGTTCTTTGCGCATTTCTTGATAATCTCTGCTTGAATGTCAACATTCAATCCTCCGCATAAATCAAATAAACGGATAAAGGTGTCGGCCAGCTCTTCACGGAAATTATCCTGATCCTGCTTGCGATGGGCTTCCATACCTTCAGCTAATTCAGTAACAATGAGCATCAAAGCTTCCCCTATATTACGCTCTTTGTCCCAAAAACCTTTTTCTTTGGCAATACCATGACAAAGGTCACACCATTCTTTAAGGCTTAATTGATCATAATTCATACCCTTCTCCCCCTTATTTCAACTCCCCCTTCCCCCTCTTTGTATTAAAGAGGGGGTCCCCCCATGTTGTTCCAAAAAATCCGCCATGTCCTTAGGCAGTGGCGCTTGAGCGCTTATCATGGGCCCTCCTGCCAAATTCGGCCATTCTAAACGCAACGCATGCAGCGCCGTGCGCCGAAAACGCAAAGAAAAATCCCGTCGAAACGCATACTTGTCCTCCCCCACCAGCGGATGACCGATCTTGGCCATATGAATACGGATTTGATTCGTCCTTCCGGTGACAGGCATGACCGTAACTGTCGTGAAATCTTTATAATAATCCCGAACCTCATAATGCGTCAAGGCGGACTGTGCCGGCAAATGGCGGGCGAATTTGCGCTGATGAAAATCTTTTATAGGAATGCGGATTTTTCCACGCGGCCCCTGCAGGCGTCCATGCACAAAAGCTATATACGTTTTATGGACCTGCTTGTCCTTAAAAAACTGCATCAGCCTTTGCCGGCAATCACGGCCTTTAGCAAAAAGGATCACCCCTGAAGTGTCGCGGTCAAGCCTGTGCGCCGGGTATAAATGCCCACGGGCGGTGCCCTGCTGCTGGTTGACAATATGGACAAGCGTATGGTGTTCGTTTTTGTCGGTGGGAATCACCAAAAGCCCTGCCGGTTTATTAAACACCATGCAATTCTCGTCCTCGTAAATGACAGGAATTTGAATGTCAGGCCTTGGGGGTGTCACTGGGGTGTTCATCCAAATGCTCGTGCAGCAGGTCCGTTAAATAATTAATTTTCCGGATGAGCAGAATAGGAAATACAATCATCCACACCTGAAAGGCCAACGCCAAGATGGCCTGGAGGGGGGTTACGGATAAATTAATTGAATTGTCCATGATTTTTATTCTCCATCACATTCTCTATAAATTTATCGATACTCCGGATGTCCTTGGGCGCAATATCGCTAAAGAAAATGGCCGTATCGAAACAATCCTCGCTATCGGCCACCGCCTCGACACGCACCACGACCCCATGACAGGTGATCTTTTTAGAAGTAACCCTGTCATTCTTGCGGAATGGCAAAAGCAAATGGATCCGAAGCCTGGTCATGGGCTCCAGCCTTTGATTCATACGGCAAAAAGCCCCGGAACAACTTAAATTTTTTGTCTCAGTGAGAATATCCCCATGATCGCTGGATATTTTTACCGGAATCCTCTCTTCTACACGTGGATAACGTCGCTTTTCCTGCGGCAGCGGCACTGACTTACTCCTAGGCTTTAGGTTGTTCGTCTGATTTGACAGCCCCTTCGGCAGCGGTAGCAGCGGCTTTAGCTTTGGCCTCAGCCTGGACTTTCTTAAAACAATTATTGTTGCAATAATAGGCGCCGTTGCGATAGAAGCGTCTTGCTTTTTTTAACGGTTTTTTACACGCAGGACAATTCTTGACTTCCTCGACAACCGGAACTTCTGTAGCTTCTGCCATAACTCTAAAACTCCTTCCATGAATGTTACTTTCTAAATTGGTTTATTGCTTCAGACCTGACGGCACTGATATATGCGCCGATAGCTCTCAGTGCTGCCTCGTCTTTAATAAATTTAAGTCCGATCTCATAACAGCCATCGGCTAAAATTTCACGCATCCGGACGACTTGACCTTTAACCCAAATAACTTTAGACGATGTCCCTAAACGGATCTGCAATTCTAAACAAGCCCCCATCGGGATGAATTCCTGAACTTTTAAAGATATACCGCTTAAACTGATGTTGCCCCCGACACTACCATTAACAGTCACCTCCGGGTGGGCATATGCTACAGATTCAGAAAACGGCAAACGTGAATAACCACGTCTATTCTCGTCCATAATCGCTGTAGTATAGCATAATCGAATGTGGATACAATATAAAAAAAGACTGCCCACCCCCACCTAGCCTCCCCCATCAAGGGGGAGGAAAATGGTCTACAAAAAGGTCGGGCGGCAACCTTGCGGTTACCGCCCAGTGGATGCCGTCCCGCCCCATTTCGGAACGGCGAGGGAGATCTATATTTTTTCCCTTGGGGCGCCCCCCAGCTCTTTCGGGCTGTTAATTCAAGAATAACACCCTTTTAACGAAAAACAAGGGCTTGAGGCGAGCTTTAAGAAAACGCTTTCAACAAAAAACCCCCGTCGACACAGGCCAACGGGGGTTCAATGTGGCATAAAAAATTTAAATAAAAGATTCCGGCTTTCGCCGGAATGACATAGAAAATTTATTTCTGATCGGCTTCTATGCTGATATTGACAAGCACGTCATTGGCAACAACCCAACCACCCTTATCCAAACTTTTATTCCAACTAATCCCATAATCCTGGCGATTTAAAGTAACGCTTCCGGTAATGCCTATCGCTTGACCACCCGTCATCGTTTTAACCGGCCCGGAAATGGTGACAGGGATGGTAACTTCCTTGGTTGTCCCCTTCATAGTCAAATTACCCGTAATGGCCCCGGGGGTAAATTTCGTACTAACGAAGGTAATCACTGGAAACTTGGCCGCGTCAAAGAAATCAGGGCTCTTTAGATGCGCATCACGCTTGTCATTGCGCGTATTAACACTGGAAACGTCAATCGTAACATTCGCTTTAGAATTGGCCAAATCAGTCGGATTATAGATGATTTGCCCCTCAAACTTGTCAAAATTACCCGGCACCTGGCTTATCATCATATGTTTGACCGTAAAGTCAAAGCTCGTGTGGGCAGGGTCAATGGTGTACGTATCCGTAGCCGCGAAAACCACGGAAGCTGTTAATAGAGAAAAGACTATCAGTAGAGCTTGGGATGTTGGACGCATATACCCCTCCTGTTTAATTTTCTGCGTAAGGGCCGACACAAGGTCGGCCCCTACGACCATCGATAGTGGTCGGCATGAGACCACGATTAATTCTTAGTCCCTATGCCTTTTTTAAACAAAAGTAGATTAACCACACTTAAAATAATTGTCAAGAAAACTAATACACCCAAACATATCCCGGGATTAACATCCGAAAATCCGAAGAAACCATACCTGAACCCATTGACCATATACACCAGAGGATTATACAACGATACCTTTTGGCCTGCTGCCGGCAAGCTGTGAATGGAATAAAAGACCCCGCCCAGATAAATAAAAGGCGTCAGGATAAAATTCTGGAAAAAAGCCACCTCGTCGAAATTACGGGCATATATCCCATTAATCAAAGCCGCCAAAGAAAACACCACAGAGCTTAACAACATGAATAATATGACCGCCCACCCATGCATGAGCGCCGGATGCACAAAAAACAAAGACACTAAAAATACCAAAACCCCCACCACAACCCCGCGCACCACACCGCCTAAAACATAACCGGCGATAATGACCCAATCAGGCGTTGGGGACACCAGAACTTCTTCAATATTACGCTGAAATTTGGCCCCGAAAAACGAACTGACCACATTGGCATAAGAACTGTTGATGACCGCCATCATCACCAGCCCCGGGACAATGAAGGCCATATAGCTAATCCCGTTAATGGCCCTGATCTGGGAGCCTATAAATTTTCCAAAAATAACAAAATATAATGTCTGGGTAATCAAAGGCGGCAGAAGCGTCTGGCTCCATATCCTCAGAATCCTGGTGGTTTCTTTGCGGACGATGGTTTTTAAAGATACCCAGTACATTGATATTACTTTCTTTTAGAGATTGCTTCGCCCTTCGGGCTCGCAATGACACTTAGGAACAATTTCTCCAAACGGTTGCCTTTAGGATGAAAATCCGTAATGACAAAACCGCTCTGGGCTAATTTTAAGATCAATTCATTGAGTTCTTCCCGTTTTTGAATCTCGATGTCCAGCGTATGCTCATCTATTTTAACGGGATTATAGGCACGAACACCTTCCAAAGAAAGCATCTCCTTGACCGTCACGCGATAAGTGTCCTGCGGGATAGTTCTGACAAGATTGCGCACGCTATCCCTGAGGACAATTTCACCTTCTTTAATAATCGTACAGTTGCGGCACATTTGTTCGACTTCTTCAAAATAATGGGTGGTCAAAAGAATGGTGGTGCCTTGAGCGTTAATCTCGCTTAAATATTGCCACATGCCATGGCGAAGCTCGACATCCACACCGGCGGTGGGTTCATCTAAAATGAGCATGCGGGGATGATGAATAAGCCCGCGGGCGATCATCAGACGGCGTTTCATGCCGCCGGAGAGTGTGCGGCTCATCGATTTGCGCTTCTCCCAAAGGCCTACGCGCTTGAGGATTTCTTCTGAGTCCCTGAAAGCCGTTTTATACTCTATGCCAAAATACCCCGCTTGATTGACCACAATGTCCTGCACCTGCTCGAACATGTTGAAATTAAATTCCTGGGGGACAACCCCTATGCACTTTTTAGCAGCTTCAAAATCGTTGTCGATGCTGTGCCCAAAAATTTCAACCGTGCCCCCGCTTTTAGTGACCAAGCCGGTTAAAATCCCGATGATGGTCGTCTTGCCCGCGCCATTGGCCCCCAAAAGAGCAAAAAAGTCCCCCTCAGGCACAGATAAATCAACGCCCTTCAGCGCCTTTGTCCCCGTGCGGTACGTCTTGACCAAATTTTTAATTTCTATTGCGTTCATAGGGACACTTCCATCGTAAGTCCATATTTTTCTAAGGCCCAAATGGAAACGGTCCAAGCATTCCAAGCATTCTACTTTCTAATTATAATCACTTCTTCCAACTGCGAGAGATCAACGGCCGGCTCCACTAAACATTCCACGGTATGGCTATTGCTGGACGCCTGCACATCGGTAATCTTGCCGATTAAAACTCCCTCGGGAAAGGCGGAACTAAGCCGGGACGTCACAATTTCATCGCCCACCTTCACATCCGCATTGGCCGTCAAATACTGCAGGCGGCAAACCCCCTCCAATGTCCCGGTCAAAAGCCCGTTTTCCCGCGAACGCTCAACCACAGCGGCCAGGGCAAAGGAAGGATCAGACAACAAAATCACCTTGGCGGTATTGCGCCCCACTTCAAAAATCCTTCCCACAACCCCTAATGTGCTGACCACCGACTCTCCGGCCACCAAACCTTCAGCGCTGCCTTTATCAATAATCAAGGACGCATTCCAATTGGAAGGGTCACGGCCAACGACATTGGCGAGGATAGACGCATAATTTTGATTACTGCGAAAATATTGAATTCTTTCCACCCGCAGGGCCCTTTGCTCATTCTCCTTAAAACTCAAAAGCTGGACCCTTAATAAATCATTCTGCCTTTTTAAATGCGCATAATTATCATAAGCCTCTTGAAAATAAAACAGTTTCTTTAATTCAAAAACCGGCGCCTGCAATAAACCCACAGGCCTGACCATAGTATCCAAAAGATACGCGGCTTTAAAATTTTTTGGATGAAAAAAAAGAATCAGGAAAGGAACAACGAGGATGCTAACATAAACAGCTTTTTTGAAGTTTTTGCGCCACACGATTCACTTAAAAATCCAATTTAGCCTGGGCTGTAAAACGCCGGCGCAACGCAGGAGACATATTCAACGTCGCCCCTGTCCCATTGACGACCGCCGTCAAAGGGTCATCGGCCACATGCACAGGCAATCCTGTTTCTTCGGCAATGCGCTTGTCTATCCCTCTTAACAGAGAACCACCGCCGGCCATGACAATGCCGCGGTCAATTAAATCCGCCGCCAGCTCCGGAGGGGTGTGCTCGAGCGTTGATTTGGAGGCATCCACAATAGCCTGAACAGGGTCCTGCAAAGCCTCGCGAATTTCCACGGATGTCACATTAATCGTTTTAGGCAGGCCCGCAATCAAATCGCGGCCGCGCACATCCATATTCAACTCTTCTTCCAGAGGATAGGCAGAACCCAAACGAATTTTTATCTCTTCCGCCGTGCGCTCGCCAATCATCAGATTATACGTTTTGCGTAAATATTCAATAATCGCCATGTCCATTTCATCCCCGGCAATACGGATGGATTTGGCATAAACCAAACCTCCCAAAGAAATGACCGCAAACTCAGTGGTACCGCCGCCGATATCAATAATCATGTTGCCCGCCGGTTCATGCACGGGAAGGCCGACACCGATGGCCGCGGCTTTGGGCTCTTCAATCAAAATGACATTACGCGCCCCGGCATGCTCGGCAGAGTCAATCACCGCGCGTTTTTCAACCTGGGTAATTCCGGAAGGAATAGCAATCACAATCGTGGGACGAAAAGAAAATCTGTTAGGCTGGACTTTCTTAATAAAATATTTAAGCATGGCCTCCGTGACTTCAAAATCTGAGATAACACCGTCTTTCATGGGACGGATGGCCACAATACTGCCCGGCGTGCGGCCCAACATACGTTTGGCTTCTTCTCCGACCGCCAACACCCGGTTGGTCTCTTTTTCAATAGCCACCACAGAAGGCTCGCACAAAACCACCCCTTCCCCTTTGACATACACTAAGGTAGTGGCTGTACCTAAATCAATTCCGATATCCTTGGAAAAAAGACCGAGGATTTGATCATAAATTAATTTAAAGAACTTTTTTATCTTATTAAGCATGGGCACCATCTTAGCGAAAAGCTCATGCGCTGTCAAACGAATTATAAAAGCCCGCCCTATCCCTTTAACGGGCGGACACAAGGTCCGCCCCTACTAAACATTAACCGTTATTTTAATGCACCTAGGGATTTCATATCATTGACAAAAGAAGGATAGGACTTGTACGAGGATTCAATGTCCTTGACGCGGCATCCGATTTTTAACCCAAGTACTGTGAATGCCATAGCCAAACGATGATCATGGTGAGGGTCCAACAATTGCCCGCTTTTATAACTGGCTCGAGGTGTAATAGTTAAAGAGTCCTTAGTTTCACTTACCCTCGCCCCCACTTTTAAAAGCTCCTTCCTTAAATCACTGATGCGGTCAGACTCTTTGGCGCGCGCGTGATAGATACCGACCAGTTTGGTCCGCCCACGGGCAAAAAGCGCCAAAACACTCATGATCGGCACCAAATCTGGGCAGTCTTTCAAAACAAAAATACCTCCCGTTAAATCAAAAGGCCCTTGTATTTTAATGGCCCGACTGTTTTTTTGTAAAACAACACCCATGCGCCGCAAGAATGCCACAATATGACCGTCGGATTGAGTCAGCCCTTCATCCAGATTTCCTTGCAAAAGAACATCCGACGGCAAAAGAGCGCAAGCCCCCAAAATAAAAGCCGCCAGGCCATAATCCGAAGGCACATAAAAATTCTTTAAACCTTTAAACTTCTGAGCGCCTTTGATGACATATTCTCTCTGAGAACGCCCCTTAATAACAATCCCGGCCTTGGCTAAAATTTCCCTGGTCATGAGGATATAATCCTGAGAAACCATATGTCGACCGGTTATAACAAGCCGGGAAGACGCTTGAAGATTCGGCAGAGCAATTAAAAGCGCAGAAATAAATTGAGAACTTAAAGAGCCATCGACGCACAAATCGCCGCCGCGCAGTTCTCCGCCTTTAAACACAATGGGCACGGATTCTTGTTTGCCTGTTCCCCGGATATCCATCCCCCCCGCGCGTAATGTACGGCATAAATGTGCACAAGGACGTCCCACCAATGTCCCTTGACCTCGGAGAAGTGCCTGCTTGGTAAAAAACGCCAGCAAAGGCAGTAGAAACCTTAATGTAGTCCCTGATTCACCGACGCTGAATATTTTCGACGTGCACTTGAGGGGCCGCGCCTGCACATGCCACACGTCCCCCTTAAGACTAACAGATGCGCCCAAGGCTTGGGCGGTTTTTAGGGCGATAAGAGCATCCTGGGAATCGGAAGCATGTTTGATGGAAGACTGCCCGCCACAGGCCGCTATGATAAAGGCCCGGATAGAATACGATTTTGATGCCGGCAGATGGAGACGGCCTATAAGACGTTTAACTGGCGGGACGTTTAAAATCACGGTTTTATGACCACGGTGTCATTTTTGCGCACTTCACTGCTGGACAACGGAGGAATAAGATCTGCGGCGGCCATTTCATCCTGCACCCGAGTGACTTTAACATCCCCTAAATATTCATCCCCCCGGTACACCGAAAGCACATCTTCGGGTTTAACCCCCTGCTTTAGCCCTAAATTAAAAATCACAAACTGGGCGTCCGTATCAATGCTTAAAACATGCCCTTTGGTCGCGTCTTTAGGATTGACCACAATTTTATCCAACTCTACTTTATCTTGGCCCTTGTGCCCGGGCGGGACCACTTCAGTCGCGATTTGCTCTGCCGACGTTTTCTTTTCATAAGGCTTCATGTCCGCTTTCAACTCATTAATTTTGGTTTCCATCTCCTTTTTTGTTTCTTCGAGCTGAATCAAACGCGCCTCTAAATCTTTGTTTTTACCCTGCAGCTCTCTTAAAAAGTCCTGGTCCTGGGACAATTTAGCGCCGGCATTGTCCAGGTCCGCTTTTATTTTTTCTTTGGTTTTATTGATCGTTTCTATCTGTTCTTTAAGATTCGCGTTTTCTTTTTTCAACGCGGCACGCAAGCCCTCATTGAGGTCCCGCTCGTCAAGCAAACTATTGATTTTCTGGTCAGCTTCTTTATTTTTATCCAAGGCCAGGCCCAACTGGCTCTGAATCTCTTTTAATTGGGCCTGCAATTTAAACTCGCTGGCACGGCTGGCATCAAGGTCTGCTTCAGCATTTTTACGCCAATGTTCTTCTTTATGGTATAAATAAAAACCGATACTTGTCGAGGAGACCAACAAGATAATGATCAACACGACAAAAATGGTCAGAGTCTTTCCAGTTTTATTAAACATAGGATCCTTTAAACAGTTGAGAAATACATTATAAGAAAAACTAAAACCGCAGTAAAGACTAAACTTACAAATCGTCCTTTAGAAATCCCTCAGGAGTGGGGCAGGAAAACTCAACATAGGCTTTGCTTATCGGGTGTGTGAAACCAATGCTTTGCGCATGCAACGCCAGACGCGGGAAGCTCGCCTTGCGACCGTATTTTTCATCTCCCAAAATCGGATGGCCTAAGTGTTTCATATGAACACGCAACTGGTGCGTGCGTCCGGTTTGCGGATAAAGAGCGACCAAAGTTGATTGGGAAAAACGCTTAAGCACCTGGTATAACGTAACCGCTTCTTTTCCCTCTGTTTCTTTCGCCACCTGGCGCTGATCGTGGTATTTCTTATGTCTTTCTAAAGGCACGTCAATTGCCCCCTGGTCAAATTGCACGCGGCCTTGCACGCGCGCCACATAACGCTTGATGACCGTATGTTTCTCAAATTGCCGCCCTAATCGCGCATGGGCGACGTTGGTTTTGGCAATGAGGATAAGACCCGACGTGTCACGGTCCAGGCGATGCACAATACCGGGCCTGACGGGACCATTGATATCGGATAATTCCTGATAACGGTACATCAAGCCATTGACCAAGGTGCCCTTTTGCGAACCGCTGGCCGGATGTACGGTCAAGCCCTCAGGCTTGTTGATGACAACCAAATCCTCGTCTTCATAAAAAACATCCAGGTCCATTTTTTCGGGCGGTATGTCTTTAGGAGCAAAAGCTTCTTCATCAATATCCGCCTCAATGCGGTCCCCGGCATTCACCTTATATTTGACTTTTTCCTGACGGCCGTTGACCACAACCTGGCCGGCTTCGACCATTTTTTTAATAAACATGCGCGAAGGCACCTGGGGTATCGCATTGGCCAAGTAGACATCCAAACGTAAATCCCTGTATTCTTGAGCCACTATCAGTGTTTGTTTCATCTTTTACTTTTAAAAACCTTCATCAATATTAAGCCCGCGACAAAAACACCCAAAGCTATAAACTGGGCCAGACTTAATCCCAATCCCAAAATATCATGGTCCGCACGGAAAAACTCGACGACAAAACGCTCGATGGCGGCCAGCACCAGATAATAAACAAAAATAAAACCGGACTGATGCTCCCTGCCCCTTGTGTATTTGAGAATCAAAAAAATGATAAAAAGCCCGGCCATTTCATACAATTGGGTCGGATGCAGGCGCGCGCCATGCGTGGGGAAATAAATCCCCCAGGCAACAGGCTTGCCATAACAACAGCCGTTAAAAAAACAACCGATGCGGCCGATGGACTGCCCCAAAGCAATATAAGGGGCGACTAAATCCAACACCGGTCTTAAAGACAATTTCTTGCGGCGGACAAACCACACCCCAGCCAAAGTCCCTCCTAGAAATCCGCCTTGCCAGGCCAAACCGCCTTTTTGCAGCATGAATATCTCCATAAGATTATTCATGTAATACGACCACGCTATAAAAACATAAAAAATCCTCGCCCCTATGATTCCCCAAAGTATACACCAGAACGCCAGATCATACGTGGTGTCCCGAGACATGTTATAACGCTGGGCGTCCCTGCTTAATAAATAGGTACACACCAAAACAGCCAAGGCCAGCATAACGCCGTAGCTATAAATGGTAATGGGGCCTATGGAAAAAAGAATCGGATGCATAGAGAGATTATTTAGAAGCCGGGATACATTTTAACAGAATTATCGCCGCACCGATAGTGATAGCGCTATCGGCCACATTGAAGACCGGCCAGATACGAAAATCGATAAAATCAATAACATACCCTAAAGAAACGCGATCAATCAGGTTACCGATGGCTCCTCCTAAAATCAAAGAAAAAGCAACGATATACGTGCGGCTAAGTGTGGGGCTGTGGCGATAGTAGTAGATATTATAAATCAAAAGGCCGGTCAAAATCATGGGGATGATGATGAACACTATCCCCTGATCCTTAAAAAAACCAAAAGCAATGCCGGTATTATGTACAAGGGTGAAATGAAAAAAATTGCGGACAACAGCGATGGACTCGTTTAAATCCAAAAACCCGGAAAAAAATCTTTTAGTCAACCGGTCTAAAAAAACAACCCCGGAAACTCCCGATAAAAAAATAATAATGTCCCATTGGGAACGCTGAAGGTTGCGCATGGAGGAAGGTCAGCGTTTTTTGGTTTCCAGCATCTCCTGGCATTTCAAGCAGGTCCTCACATGAGGAATCGCCTTCAGGCGGGTCGCTGGAATTGGTTTTTTGCAGGAAGCACACAAGCCGAAATTGCCATCTTCAATGCGGTCTAAAGCTTCATTCACCTGATAAAGAAGTTCACGATCATTGGAGGCCAACCCTAAGGTAAACTCGCGGTCATACATATCAGTGGCCACATCGGCCATATGCAACGCATGACCGGAAACGTCTCCTCCCCTGTCATTGCCGCTGCCGGTATTGTCCTCAGATAAATTATGGATGTCCCCGGTGATCTGTTCTTTAATTTTCAAAAGAACTTTTCTATACGGTTCGAATTTCGGATCTATTTTTTTCTTCTTTGCGGCCATTCCAATCCTCTCCTTACTGGACCCCGCCATATTGCCGCTAACGGCAGGCGGGGCTAAACTCAAGTATACTATACTTCTATTTGTTCGACAACTGCCACACAACGTGCGCACAATGACGGATGTGCGAGAGATTGCCCTACATCTATACGCCAATTCCAGCAGCGGACGCATTTAATGCCGTCTGCCGGATATATCTCGATGGCCTGGGGACCTTCCTTAAATTCCACTTGAGACACGATGCAAAACGATGCAAAATCACTAAAAGATTTAAAATATTTTAAACTGGCCTGATCAGGTGATGTAATGACTACTTTAGCTTCCAAACCGCTGCCGATCTTGCCTGTCTTTCTTTGCTCATCCAAAGCCTTCAACACCAAGACACGCATATTCAAAGCGCCTTTGAATTTCTCTTCGATATCCGGGCAAATCCAACGCTTGTCTATGACCGGCCAACTTAAACAATGAACACTACCAGGCTTATCCGACGCACGTTGAGGACTGAACCCAAAAGCTTCCTCGGCAGTAAAAGACATCACCGGCGCTAACATGCGGATCAAAGCATCAAGAATATAATAAAGAACCGTCTGTGCGCTCAAACGTTCCTTTGAATGAGCGGGGAAAGTATACAGTCGGTCTTTGAGGATGTCAAGATAAATGCTCGAAAGATCTTCATTACAAAAACTGTAAACCGTTTTAAAAACCTGCACAAAATCATACCGCTGGTAACCTTGGTCCAAGGCTTCAATAGTACGCGCTAAACGGTGTAAAGCCCAGCAGTCAAGTTCCATTAATTGCTCATATTTACAGATATCGCCTTCCACCTCAAATCCATGCAAATTACCCAATAAATAACGCAGGGTATTGCGGATTTTACGGTAAGCATCCACTAGACGGTCAACGATCTCTTTGGATATGCGCACATCCTCATTATAAGAACTGGAAGCCACCCACAAACGCAGGATCTCCGCGCCATAGGTATCAATGATTTCCTGAGGCTTGATGACATTACCTAAAGATTTGGACATCTTGCGGCCTTCCCCGTCGACTACAAAACCATGGGTCAACACCTGCCGGTAAGGCGCTTTATTATTAATCGCCACCGATGGGATCAAAGAAGACTGAAACCACCCGCGATGCTGGTCAGAACCTTCCAGATACAAATCCGCCGGGCCTGACCTATGGATCATTTCATGAAAAACATGCCTGTGGCTGACCCCGGAATCAAACCAGACATCCAGGATATCCTGGGCCTTGTGAAAATCGCGGCCGCCGCAGTCGGGACATTTAAAGGCATCCGGCAAAAGCTCCTTTAAAGTTTTTTCAAACCAAATATCGCTGCCATATTTTTTAACGAGATGGGCCACATGCTCAATGACCGCAACAAAAAGTTTTTGCTGCCCCCCACACCCCGGGCAAATAAGAGCCGGAATAGGAACGCCCCATAGACGCTGACGGGAAAGGCACCAATCCGGCCGGGTGGTGACCATCCCTTCAATGCGCTCGCGTCCGGCATCCGGGATCCACTCGACTTGATGTTCAATAACTTCCTTTAATTGATCGCGCAAATGATTATGGTCCATGCTCAAAAACCATTGTTCGGTCGCCCTGAAAATGATGGGATTCTTGCAGCGCCAGCAATGGGGATAACTATGCTGGATATTTTCCTGACCAAATAATAATCCCCGCTTTTGAAGATCAACAATAATTTGCGGATTAGCTTTGAACACATGCTGCCCGGCAAACGGGGAGCCTTCATCGGTAAAAACGCCTTTGGCATTAACCGGCATGAGTATGGGCAATTTATGGCGTAAACCGGTTTGAAAATCGTCCTGCCCATGCCCCGGGGCTGTATGCACTAAGCCAGTACCGTCTTCTTTAGTAACGTAATCCGCGGTAACAACCGGACAATGTTCCTTCTTGTCGAAAGGATGTCTATACGTCAACTTGGTTAAATCTTTACCTTTGGAAAAAACGTTAGGGAATAAAATTTTTGTATTTTCTACTGCAGCTTTTTCACCCAATAGAATTTCCCCACGGGTTTTCTCCATAATAATAATTTCATCATTATCACCAAATGCGCCATAATCAAAGTCTGGGTTAACCGCTACCGCCACATTAGCCAGTAAAGTCCAGGGTGTCGTCGTCCAAACCAGCAAAGAAACTTTTTTATCCGTAGGCAGCCCCAATATTTGCGGATTTTCCACCGGGAAACGCACATACACCGTTGGCGATGTATGATCTTCATATTCTACTTCGGCCTCAGCCAAAGCAGTTTCACAGCTAAAGCACCAGTTGACAGGCTTTAAACTGCGGTACACATAGCCTTTTTGAGTCAACTCAGCCAACGATTTTAAAATCCAATATTCATAAGCAGGGCTTAACGTCAGATAGGGATCATCCCATTGCCCAAAAATCCCCAAACGCTTAAATTCCTCACGCTGAATACCGACGAATTTCATGGCGTAATCATGCGCTTTTTTGCGAAAGACCACGGTGTCAAAATCAGATTTGGAAGCTTTCATGTCCTTGAGCAATTGATGCTCAATGGGCAGGCCATGACAATCCCAGCCCGGAATATACAAAGCATCAAAACCTTTCATCGTCTTGTATTTGACGATCATGTCCTTGAGGATTTTATTGAGCGCATGGCCGATATGGATATGGCCGTTAGCATACGGCGGCCCGTCGTGCAGAATAAAAGGCGTCCCCCTTCGCGCTTGCTGGCGAATACGCTGATAAATTGCGTCCTTCTGCCAGCGGTCAAGCGTTTGCGGTTCTTTTTGGACCAACCCCGCCTTCATGGGAAAGTCCGTCTTGGGAAGATTTAATGTTTTTTGATAATCCATAGTTTTTACTTAATATACTTTCCGATAATTAACCCCAACTCTTTTTTCTTTTTGAGCGGGACCATATCGGGATTGGTAATAATAGCAAATTTCAAAGCGTCCGCAGCACTAAAATGCTTTAATTGCCCCACCAAAGGAATGGCGGCTTTTAAAATGGCTTTGGCATTGGCCACATTCTTGTTGAGATAATTAAGGATCATATCGAGCGTCACCGAATCATGCGACGGATGCCAGCAGTCATAGTCCGTGACAGCACCCAGGGTCGCATAAGAAATCTCCGCTTCGCGGGCCAATTTGGCCTCGGTCAAATTGGTCATGCCAATGATGTCCATTCCCCAACTGCGGTAAAGGTTAGACTCGGCTTTAGTGGAAAACTGCGGCCCCTCCATGTTCACATAAGTGCCGCCGCGATGAACGGGAATTTTCAATTGTTTGGCGCTTTGCTCGAGAATGTCCGCAATCTCTTTGGACACCGGATCCGCAAAAGCCACGTGCGCCACGATTCCCTCGGTAAAAAAAGTGTCCTTACGCGCTTTATGCGTACGGTCCAGGAATTGATCGGGAATAACAAAATCCATAGGCTTAAACTCTTCTTTAAGGCTACCGCAGGCAGAAACGGACATAATCGCCTCGACACCTAATGTCTTCATGCCATAAATATTGGCCCGGTAATTGATGTCCGACGGGCTGATGCGGTGCCCGCGGCCGTGGCGCGGCAGGAAAACAACAGGTGTCGCTTCCAATTCTCCGGTAATGAATGTATCCGACGGCGCGCCAAAGGGCGTTTTCACAGCGACTTCCTTGATCTTGGAGATCCCTTCGATCTGATATAAACCACTGCCGCCGATAATCCCGACTGTTGCCATATTATTTCCTCCAATAAAAACCTAATGAGTGCCAGCGGGTCCTGGCTCGGCTTCGACATTAAGGTGCTCCTGATTGAAATGCGCACGTAGGGGCCGACCTTGTGTCGGCCCGAATAGATCTTGTTATCACCCGTTGGTTATCCATTCATACGGGCGGAGACAAGCTCCGCCCCTACGTAAATAATAAAGCCACCCGCCGCATTTCACTTAGCCAATTCTTTAGCCCGCTTCTTCGCTGCTGCCAACGCATTTTTCATTAACTTGCCAAATGTATTATTTTTTAAGAATATTTTCATTGCCGCTTCGGTTGTTCCGCCTTTGGAAGTCACCTTTGCCCGTAAATCACTCGCTGTGAAACCTGTCTTCCTCAACAAATGGGCACTGCCTGCCAGCGTCTCATAGACTAAATTCCGGGCATCTATTTTACTTAAACCTAAAGATATAGCAGCAGCTATCCACTGTTCAACAAACAAAAAGACATACGCGGGCCCGCTCCCTGAAACAGCGGTAACAGCATCCATCATAGATTCTTTAAAAATAACAGTTTCACCGATAGTGTTTAAAATTTCTTGAGCTTTTCTTAAATCTGCTGCCGTCGCATATTTACCCGTGCAAATGCCCGCGATTCCCTCCCCAATTAAAGCGGGCATATTCGGCATGGCACGTACCACCCTTGGCCTTCCACCCAATCGTTTCTCAAAAAACTTTGTCGTCAATCCCGCAGCAATGGAAATGAACAATTTATTATGTTCTGTTATTTGCGACAAAACATTTTCCATGTCTTGAGGTTTGACAGCCAAAATCACCACCGAAGATTGCGCCACAACGGTATTTAAATCTCCGGCACCAATATGGTATTTCTTTTTTAAACTTTGTGCGCGCTTAATGTCGACCTCACAAACAAGAATGCTATTGGGCGCAAACAGTTTCTTTCCCACCAGGCCCTTGATCAAAGCCTCGCCCATGTTCCCGCCGCCGATAATGCCGATTTTATTTTTTCCCATATACCCTCTCTATTCCCCTTTAAAGATGGCCCTGCCTATACGCACCATGGTGGAGCCCTCTGCAAGTGCGATCTTATAGTCGTCACTCATGCCCATAGATAAAATGCCCATATCCACCCGAGGATGTCCGGCAAAATGCGCCTTAAGCCCATCTCGTATCCCCCGCAAATCGGCAAATGTTTTGCGGATGGTCCCCTCATCTTCGGTTAAGGGCGCCATGCCCATCACGCCTCTGATGTGAACATGCTCCAGCCGGCTGATATTTTCTATTAAAGTATTGGCATCCTCAAGGGGCGCACCAAATTTCTGTTCTTCGCGGGCGCAATTAAACTGGACCAATATGTCAACGGCTTTCTCGTTCTTCGCTGCCTGTTTATCGATTTCCTGTGCCAACTTAAAGGTATCCACCGACTGAATCAAAGAACATACCTGAATCGCCTCTTTGACTTTATTCGTCTGCAGATGCCCGATCATATGGGCTTTCAGATGACGATTACGCTCCAAAAGCAACGGAAATTTGCTCCGGGCTTCCTGCACACGGTTTTCCGCAATATGGCCAATGCCGGCATCGATGGCCTCTTGAATCTCCGGCAAAGATACGTATTTGGTAACCCCGACGATGGTAATGTCTTGGGGGGCGCGCCCGGCATTACGGCACGCACGTTCTACCTCGGAGATAACTTTCCCGACATTTTCTTTAATCATAATAATCCTAATGGATTATTTAAATAATGGACAAGGGTATCATAAAACCGCGGTCAGGTCAACGAAGAGCTAAAAACTTGGGACCCTAACCCGCTGGGCCCACGACTTGGGCCACTTTATCAACAAGATCTTGCAGTTTAAGGGGCTTGAGAAGATAGGCTTTAACGCCATGGCGTTGAAACAATGGTTCCATTTCATTGTAAGCGGTCAGCACTATCACAGGAATATCCACGTATTCGGGGATCTTACTTTTTTCCATGATAAAGGTATATCCGTTCATCTGGGGCGTTTGAATATCCAAAAGGATCAAATCAGGGATTTTGGACTTCAAGCACTCCAACGCTTCCTGGCCGTTGGAAGCCGTCATCACTTCATACCCACGCTCTTCCAACTTGCGTTTGGAAATTTCAACCACTATGGACTCATCGTCCACCACTAAAATAACTTTAGGCATATTACCCCCAAAACGTTTAACGTCTAATCAGGCGCCCCTGCCAGTTCGAGAACTTTATCAAAAAGATCTTGCAATTTCAAGGGCTTGAGAAGATAGCCCTTAACGCGATGGCGTTCAAACAATCGTTGGGTTTCATTGGAAGCGGTCAGCATCACCACAGGAATATTGACATATTCAGGGATTTTATCTTTTTCTATAATGAAGGTATACCCATTCATGTCGGGCATTTGCACATCCAGAATAATCAGATGAGGTATTTTGGACTTCAAACGCTCCAACGCTTCCTGGCCGTTGGCAGCCGTGTGCACCACATACCCGCGCTCTTCTAACTTTTGACGGGCCAGTTCCACCATTAAACGATCATCGTCAACAACTAAAATAATTTTGGGCATATCTGAAAGTCATTTTATATCAACCGGGTCATCTGCAAAAGGGATTTCTAAATTAAATATCTCCGCCATAATAAAGTCCAACGCTTGTAAATACCCCGCCAAAAGACGGTCACACTCTTTCATTTGGGCCGGATTGAAAAACAAATCCATGCTCATCGTCCTTAAATGATAAAAAGCGCTGTTGATATCAACCCCGGGAAATTGCCGGCGCACATAATGCGTGTAGAGCGGCATCTGGAACGACTTGACATGATCACGGATATATTCACGGCTTAAGCTTAAATTTTCCATTCCTGATATGTCTTGAGGCATAGGGTCAACGCTGCCTGTCTTATAATCTAAAATACAAATGGTCCCATCCGTCATTTCATCGACCCGGTCAACCCTGTAGGTCCAATGCACCTGCTGGCCACCTAACGTCATGACATCTTCAAACTTTTTCTCGACAAAAAGCACCCGCTTGACCTCTTGGGCGCAACGTGAAGCTTCAAAATTGTAAAACCTTTCCAGCCTGGTCTTTAAAACCGTTTCCATTAAAAAAGTGTCACTCCTGTTGGCACGGCCAAAAACAGCGGCAAATCTGGTCTCAGTAATTTTTTGAAAATATTTCCGGAAATCTTCATCCAGTAGCGGTTTTTTCCCCACAAACCCCCTAAAGGCCTCTTGCAATAAATCATGAATAAAAATCCCGATGTGACGGCTTTCAGGGGTTTCCAATAAATCGTCCTTAGGTCTTAACCCCAAAACATATTGACAATAAAAAAGGTAAGGATTCTGCAGGTAGGTATTGATGCTGGAGGCAGAAAACTTGAAATCCTTAAGATACGCTACCATAGCCGCTGTCTTGGGGATGCGGCGCTGTTTGGTCTTAACACAAACTTCAAAAGCCCCCTGGACAATAGCCACACTCCCTATGCCCCCCAGGCGCTGTTCCTGCTCCCAGATGAGCTCCTCTAAAAAACGGCTGCGGGTGCGGTCATTGTTCTGCTGATAAATCAAATGCACGTTTTGGGCCGCGGAAATCAAGCGCATAAATCCATAGCGCTGGATTTCTTCTTCCCATTCCAGACGGTCAAGATTACATTTAATCATCACCTCGCGCGGAATAAGCGGTTCATACATATTTAAACTCGGCAGCAGGCCTTCATTGACGTCCACCACAATCACATTCTTAAAATTCAACGCACGGGTTTCAAAAAGTCCTAAAATTTGTAAACCCCGCAGCGGGGAACCGGAAAACGCCACCATCTGCCTCGAAAGACGTTCCTTAAGCACCCGAAACAAATCTCTAGGCTCGAATGTCTCCCGCGCAAAACTGCAAGAAATTAACTCATCACAAATATCTTGCATGCGCAGAGCAATTTGCGCGTTAAAAATATACTTATCCATCGTGCCCTGCTCTTCGATAAAATCAACGAAACGCTCCAAGACACAAGCCAAATCCTGGGAGCAACGGATACTTTCAAAATCACTAAAGAAAATTTTATGGATCAGCTGTATTTTTTCCTTAAGTTCGCTTAAGGGAACATACCTCTCGATCGCCTGCAAGGATTGGATGACCAGTCCCAAAAATTTCTCATCCTGAATAACATCCTGAAGGTCCAAAAATAAACGCCCCGATAAATCTGTCAATACCTGCCCTTCAAGGACTGCCTCTATTTTGGCTATCAGCACGCGCGCCAGTCCGGGTTGGGATTTCAAATCCAAATTTTTGACTAAAGGATGCTGCAACAAAGATAAATAATCTTTCACATAGTACAAAGACCCTTTGCGACGATTCTGAGCTTCTATCACTAATGTCAGGAGGGTATAAAGGGCGCTGCGCTTAAGCGGATATCCCATGGATATATTAAATTCCCCAAGCTCGCCTCCCACTGCGGTCAACAGCGTTAAAAGAAAATCCCCATCCGGCAAAACAATGACCGTTGACTCACGTGTCTTTATGCCCTGTAGGATCTGATTGACCAAGCCCGCCTGGGCATGGCTGTCAAAAGCTTCATAAATCTTTAAATCAAAACGGGTGGGGACCACTTCTTTGCCTTCGAGAATCGGCGTACCAAAAGTGTCGGCGATGCGATTCAGCGCCGGCCAACGCCGTTGGTCGCCTTGCATAAACAGCACGACCCGGGCGCGGTCATAAATATTTTTGATGACCGTATTTTCCGTACGGTGTAAATAAAAGAAATTGCAAAATAAAATCTCGTCAAATGCGTCCACATCACAGGCATTCACCCGGCGGGCGGCCTGCAGATACTGATACCCCCGCGGGGCTAATTGCCGCTCTTCCAGCTGCTGATGATAGGCTTGACGCAACACGCCTAAATGCATCAAAAGCTTATTGATATCCTCAGGGACACTGTAGCCTATTGCGGCATTTTCTTTGATGTGGTTTAAAGACTCCGAGGGGACATCTTCCAAATCCAACTGCTCGATAAAATGCAGGATTTCCTGGGCCCACGGTAAAAACAACGCAAAGGTCTCACGACCCTGGCGCACCCAAGGGCAAAGTTTCCCTGCCAATTGATAAATAGTGTAGCAATGGTCCAAATCACTGCCGGGCACGGGCACTTGTTGACCGAAAGCGACATAAGCCATCCATTCGTCGATGGTAAAAAATCTGGGCGGCAAAAAAGCTTGACCGATGCGGCGGGCCAAATCCTTCTTGATAAACAACTCCGGCCGCCGTCCGCCGAAAACCAGACATAGCCGCGATAAATCCCTGCCATGCTCGACATAATAGCGGTAGACATAGTCCACCACATGCGGCAAGAAATCTTCGGTAAATGGGACTGTAATAATTTTGCTCATATTCTCCTACAAAAGGGCTAAATTTATTCTTTTCGCTCCTGTGTTAATGCGCTTGTCTCTTCGACCATTGTATTTCCTTCTCAGGCACGCTCGCCGCATCCAGCGATGCGGCTTCGCTAGGGCCCAGGCTGATTTGCCACCGCCATCTATACGAAGGTGGACCATGCCTTCTACTACCTTCGAAGAAAACACAATGGCCGAATAGACAGATACATTAATGTGCCTCACATATAATAGCTTTTCATCTCTAGACGCATGCATTGTAAGAGATAAATTTGTTCTTTTTGCGACTGTAGTTTTTAGCCAAAGCAGCTCATGCTTTGAGGGTATCCCGAGGCTTTTAGGCCGAGGGACGTCTGAACTTGTTTGAGCCTGAAGCTTCCAGAGAAGCTGAAGGCGAGTTGTTCAGACGCCGATAAAGCATGAGACCTTTGGCGTTAAAAAAACGATTCCAGGAGCAAAATGAACAAATTTATTACTTACAATGTCCGAATAAATACATAAAGAACAGTTCACTCGTTTAGTATGTATAAAACATGCCCTGAAACTTTATGGCCCGGATAAAACTGCTTGACCAAGGCTATATATTCATGCATCTGCTTTTGATTCTCCTCTTCAGCCCCGGGAGACAATTTATAATCTACAATCCAGACTTCATTTTTAAGCACGACCAATCGGTCTATGCGCCGGGTATCTCCGTAGGCATTGACAAATTCTTTCTCACAGAAAACCTGTGCCTCCGCAGGCAAATAGAAAAACCGACGGACATCCTTGCGATTTATAAAAGAGTGGATATCTGTTAAAACTTCGTTCCCCCCTCCCTGCCCCTCCCCACCAAGGGGAGGGAATATTTCATTCTTCACCCCACCAGGGGGAGGGAATATTTCATTCTTCACCCCACCAGGGGGAGGGAATGCTTCATTCTTCTCCCCACCAGAGGGAGGGAATATTTCATTCTTCACCCCACTTGGGGGAGGGAATGCTTTGTTCTTCTCCCCACGAGGCGGAGGGAATATGTGGCTAGCTGCATCCAAGGCCTCCTTGAGGATTTTTTCAATATTGCCGTCCTCAGCAATTCGCCTAGCATGCCCCTCTTCTATACGTCCTATCAACATCAACAACGTGTGATAAAATTCTCCCCGGCGCGCGTGAAGAGCAGACACGGCCGAATGGTTTAAAAATTCTTCCTGTAATCCGCTCCATTGGCTTAAAACAAAAGGCTTGATCTTCCAGTGAGTTCCCCCAGGCTCGGGGCTAGCCGCCGGATGCTCTGCAGGCGAACCCAAGCCCAAACAGTCCTCAGGGATCAAAAACCGGGCCGGATTAACGCTATTACCTACCTTGGGGGGCACAAAAACATGAAGCTCCTCAATGGCGCGCGTTAAAGCCACATAAACAGTGTTTAATTCCACTAAAAATGCTTTTTTATACTCCTGTTCATACCGCTCTTGTAATTCGCCACAAAACTGCCGGTAGCTTTCCTTAAGCCGTATCAGCCCCATCCCTTCTTCTTTAATATCCAAAATATACGCCTGACTCCCATCACGTCCCCCACTGCCGGCTTTGATATCCATTTCCAAAAACGGCACAATCACGACCGGAAACTCCAGGCCTTTGGCCTTATGCACCGTCAAAACTTGGACCGCATCCACTTGAGCCATGGGAACAAAACGGTCTTCCCCTTCAAGATTCTCATAATAATCTAAAAAGTAAGATACATCACAACTCTGACTCTCCTGCATTTTAATTAATTCCAACAGATGCATAAAAAATCCCTGATAATGGGGGAAATGTTTTTCACAACCGAAACGCGCAATGATACCGGCTGTTAATTCGTATAAAGGATAGACCCCCACCTGTCCCAAAAATTCTTCAAAAAATGACTCCCACACCTGCGGAAAAACATCACGGAAACATTGATAAAAATACAGTTCGTGAGTTTGTTTTGAACGCCGTGCGCAGTCAAAAAGAAAATCACGTAAAACTTCAGGGGAAAGCCCCGTGGCTTTAGGCAAAAGCTCACCTAAACAAAACTGTGCAAAGGCACCATTGTCAACGGGCGAAGACAAAAAAGTCAAAAAACTTAAGAGTTCTGTAATCAGCGGATTATTTTTAATATCACTGCTACGCTCGGATTGGGCATTGATGCCTTCCTGCAGAAGCCATTGGGTGATTTCTTCCACTTCTTGGTTGCCGCGGGTCAAAATCGCGATGTCTTTTAAAGCAAAACGCCCTCTTAAATTGGCCACTAAAGGGATAAGCATCCCGCGGACTTCTTGCATCCTTTCCTGTTTAATCCGGCCTTGCAAATGCACGACGCGCACGAGACCGGCGGGGCTGTCCTTGACCGGTGTTTGCTGCGCACCGGCAAAAGTATTGGCAATCGCTTCAAAATCAACTTGAACGCCGTCTTGACCTCTGCGCTCCAGAAAGGAGCGCAAATTGTCTAAACTAAATACCCGGTTATTAAAAGCGACAATCTGCGGACAACTGCGGTAATTTTTATCCAGGTTCTTGATCTTAACATTAAAAGCCACCAGTTGTCGTTGTAAAGCATCGAATAAACGGCTCTCCCCGCCGCGGAAAGCATAGATCGCCTGTTTCTTGTCCCCCACATAAAAAAGCGATCCGCCGCTAGCCAAAGCCTCCTCTACCATTAAGCTCAAATTACGCCACTGGGCCAACGAGGTGTCCTGAAATTCATCCATCAGATAATGACTAAACCGCACACAAAGACGAAAATATAATTCCTCGACTGTCATGAAATTATCCTCAAAAAGAGAGGCGGCACGACGATTAAGCTCTTCTAAAAACAATACATCATCCCTTTGGGACAATCGTTGGAAACGAGACATTAGCTCTTGAAACAAAACCACATACGGATTAAACATGCTGTGGGCTTCCAGGAAACAAAGATCATGGATTTCTCCACGAAGGCGGCGCCATAAGTTTTCAAGTGCGGGGCTGACGTCTCCCCCTTTATTGACAGGAAAATCGACCCTGGCCCAGTAAGGCTTTAAATCATCCACATCAAAAACACTCCCCTTAAAACTGTCCAAATGGTCGAGAAATCTTTTATTAGTCTGGGCTGGGCAAAGGTCTTTTAATTCCCGGATAAGCGCGGTAATCTTTCTCTTGCGCCCTCCAAGGTCCTCATCCAACGGATAAACCAACAAAGACTTCTGATACGTATTGTATTGCCTGAATAATTCACTGATGACTTTTAACAAATCCTCCCGGGGAAACCATCCCGAACGGTTTTCCAGGAATAAATATTGGCGCACGAAATTCTCGAAAGACCGGCGTATCTGTGTACCCTGGCGGGCTTCATCTAAAAGTTCATCAAGACTCAACTGCAGATATTCTTGAGAATTGCGCTGGATTTTAAAACGGGCCGAAAGCCCTATTTTGAACGAACAGCCGACCAATAAAACATTGATAAAACTATCGATAGTCTGGACCTGAAAATAATGATATTGACGGATAATGTCATTCATCATACCAAAGGCGAGCTTACTTGCCTGAGATGCATCTATCCCCAAAGGTTTAAGGATATCGTCCGCTTCAAAAGGTTTTAATTGCCTAAGGGCAATGCGTTTGAGAAAATCCAGAATACGGGATTTCATTTCCCAAGCGGCTTTATTGGTAAAAGTAATGGCCAGAATGGATTGTATCGGGAGATTATTTTGTTCTAAGGCTAAATAAAGGATTAACTGGACATAACGCCGGGCCAACTCATAGGTCTTACCGCTGCCGGCGGACGCTTCGACGACAAGGACTTGGGGACTTAAAAAGGAGCTACTTCTCATCGATGGAGATCCAAATAGAATCTTCCAGAATTTCACGGATGGCGGCAATGGAAGCTTCCAACGTTCTCTGGCCGGGCTTGAGACCCCACTCCAGGGTGTCGTGACCGAAAGCATCCAAACGATCGAGCAGTTTCTGACGCTGTTGGGAGGTTATGGCCAACCGATGCCCGCTACCGTCGGTATTTTTCTCACTCATCAGGACTTTAGTCAACAGGACGGACGCCTGAACAATGTCTTTATCCTCGTCTTTACGTTTTAACGCCAAGGTGTGTTGGGCTTTATCGAAATCTATTTGTTTGGCCATGGTCACCTGACCGGCCCTGTTTAAGTCGTACCACTTTTCCCACAATATTTTCTCCTGGTCATTGACCGCAATTTTACGCTCGCAGGAGATTATCACCATATCCGCGGTCTTGCGTATAAGCATGTTGGGAGAACCCAAATACTTGACTAAATAGTTCTTAACGATGCGTAAATCGGCATTGTCCATCGCCAGGTCATTAATACTGGCTTTGATCAATTTGACCTTTTTATTCCAGCGATCATTAATGGCCTTCAAATAGCCCAAAGCCGTAATATAACTGCGGGCAAACTCATATTTTTTGATATCGGGATTATTCTTCTGAAATTCATTGGCCCCGCAGGCCGGATGAACAGTCATCCCCCCATAAATGACAAGCAATAACAGCAGACATCGAGCCATGATTCAACTCCCCTAACCCCTCTTTATAAAAAAGAGGGGGAAATTTATTTCAACGTATTTTGGATTTTTTCTAGCAAAATCTTCCGGTCGATGGGCTTGTGCATATAATCAATCCCCATGAACTTGGCGATTCTCTGGTCCAATTCCTGTTCACGGGCGGTCAAAACAATAATGGGGATATGCTTATATTTCTCATCGAATTTGAGATTACTGCAGACATCATAACCATTGATTTCAGGCATCATAACATCAAGGATGATCACATCCGGAAGATTTTTCTTCACTTGGACCATAGCGTCAAGGCCATCATAGGCCACCAGCACCGTATACCCCGCAGCGGAAAGCAGGCCTTCGAGCATGGTTGTGATAGACCGGTCATCATCCACGATTAAGATTTTCTTGAGGTTGGTCGATTCTGGCATTTTTATTTCTCCTGTATTTAACTTCCACCACAGCAAACTATGGAAGTAACCAAATCATTGGGGTCTACTTGAAAGGTATCTGAGACCCCTATAGTATTATATCCACAGGCACAGGGACTCGATGTTGCGACACACACCGTGAGTAGAGGGCAGGTGGGGCCTGGTGGCGAACAAGAGCTGAAAACGTTATAGCATTGCTGGGGATAAACCTGCGCATTACCGTTCTTATCACATACATTTAAGCTACCATTCGTAGCCAAAAACAGCATTCCTTTATTAGCAGAATTTCCGCCGCAGGGATCAGCCTGCGTTGGCAGCAAAATTTTGTTATACGCCCCGGTTGGAGGAGGATAATAGGTGACAAGGGTCACTGTGCCGGCATATAGGCCCGCGGGCAAGATAAAAAAACAGAAAAATAATATAGGGACAACTCTCTTCATAGCCATTCTTCTTACTGGCCCCCGCCGCATGGGCCATCACAGCCCAGGCGGGGCTATTTAAATTATATACGATTCAAGCAAGCTTCGCAACCTAAGAATTTTAAATGAATCAATGTCATTTTAAAATCAATAAAAAAACAGCTGGAATTCCCTTAATTATGGTGTATACTTGAAATTGGAGTCATTTTTAACCATATAACCGTAAGGAGGGTATTATGATGATTCGAAGAAAAAAACAAGGTTTTACGCTGGTAGAAATTATGATCGTAGTTGCGATCATAGCGTTGTTAGCGGCGATTGCGATCCCGAACCTGTTGCGGGCCAGGATGTCTTCCAATGATTCTTTGGCCAAAGCCACCTTAAGGGCCATTTCAACCGCGGCTGAATCTTGGGGAACGTCCAATAATGGTCAATATCCCACTGGCGCTAACCTAAGCGTCATGACAACCTCAACACCGCCTTTTCTTAACATCGATTATGTCGCCAACAGCAGCGCTGCCAGTCCAATTGGCGGGTATATTTATACCTGTACCCTGGCAACGACCGGTTATACAGTTGTAGCTACACCGGCAACGTGTAACGTTTCCGGTTCTCAAGTCTGGACTATCACCACTGGAGGGGTTTTAACTAGCGCTGCCTGTTAACCTCTTCATAAGTACGCAATTACAAAAAAGCCTCGCCTTTGGCGGGGCTTTTTTACAAGAAAACGGCTGGCATCCACTCGATTATAGTATATACTTGTAGTGGAGTCATACTTAACCATATAACCGCAGGAGGGTATTATGATAACCCGAAGAAAAAACCAAGGTTTTACGCTGGTAGAAATTATGATCGTAGTTGCGATCATAGCGTTGTTAGCGGCGATTGCGATCCCGAACCTGTTGCGTGCCAGGATGTCTTCCAATGATGCTTTGGCAAAAGCCACATTGCGAGCTATTTCAACTGCGGCTGAGTCTTATGGGACCGCCAATAATGGTAATTATCCCACTGGCGCTAACCTAAGCTTAATGACAACGGCAACACCGCCATATCTTAACGTTGATTATGTCGCGACCAGTAGTGCCGCTACTCCTATTGCCGGGTATATTTATACCTGTACTCTGGCCGCGAGTGGTTATACGATCACAGCTACGCCGGCCACGTGTAAAAGTTCCGGTTCCCAAGTCTTTACTATCACCACTGGAGGCGTTTTAAGTGGCGTAGCCTGTTAATCTTTTAAATAAAAAAGCCCCCTGTCAAAAGCAGGGGGCTTTTTTATGACTCTTTCATCACCCCGCCAAGGCGGGGTTTTTTATTATTCTTTCATCAAATCCTCAATACGTTTTTGCGCCATATCAGCCCAAAAAGCATCCCCTCCCTGGGCTTGATCAATCACTTTGTGATAAAGCAAAATAGCTTGAGTTCTGTCGCCTAATTGCTGGTAACAATAGGCCAGATAATAAAGGCAGGTCACATACAAAGGCGTATCCGAATACTCAGCCAGATACTGATGAAAGTATTCTTTGGCCGCATCCCAATGCTTAGCCTCATAAAGTTGTACCGCTTTGTTATAGGTGTCGATGGCGGGAGGAGGGGAAGAATCATCGGCCCATACGTTTGATAAAAATAGCAGCCAGCAACAAGCCATGATGCCGACGGCTTGTAATTTATGTTTGGTCATTGGTCAAATCATCATTGACTAAATCATCCTTGCTGCCGTAGTATTCTGTGTCCGCATTGCCGTAGCCTTCATCATTAATAACCTGATTGCCCATCATGGCATTGTCGGATGCCCCCATGACGGCCGTCTGGGCCTGAGAGCCCTTAGTGCCCCAAAGACCTATCATCAGCCCCATTAGCATAATAGTCATTAAACTTATTTTTTTCATAGCCCCTCCATCATTCGTATCCATCAAAAGAACTTTTGACACTTTCTTATTATATACAATTAACCCTCAATAGTCACCTTCATTAAATATTATCTATACCCTCATACCGGGTACTATCGTTGGTCGTGGTCTCATACCGACCACTATCGTTGGTCGCATAAAATATGAAAGGTCGTGCAAAACCAGGTGGGTAGCACATCCGCCCTTCGCGCGTTTCTTAAATCACACCGGCTGGTATTCCATAAATACTCAAAACGGTCCTCATATTTTTCTATAGTCTGTTTATCCGTAATAATAAGCAGGTTCTCTTCATTTTTCTCTTCTGCCGTTGATGTCCAGTTAAAAGACCCTGTCATTAACACTTTGCCGTCAATAACGGCAAACTTATTGTGCATTAAACCGAACCCCAGATGGTATTTAATGGCCAGCCCGTGTTTAATAAGATACCCGCTTTTGGCAGCAGACTCTATCTCCTGACTTTGGTCTAAAACAATTCTCAACCGGACATGGCGTTGACTGGCATCGACTAAAGCCCGGGCTATCTTGCCGGAAGTCAGATAATACATAGCTATATCAATCGTTCCCACCGCCTTTTTTATTTCTGCAATCACCGCCTGCTGGCATGCGCCATTAGGAGAAAAATAAACCTTAATATCACCGGCCTGACACAGCCACGGGATCCCATACAAACACACCAACAGAAGTATTTTTTTCATTTGATATTATAATAATATAATATTGATATTTAATCAAGCTTAATAACGCCCCTCCTTGTTAAGGATGATAAAAGTAAGAAAATTTTTCTTTCCAAGACAGGTAATTTAGGTTAAAGTAAAATATATGCACCTAAAAGATAAAAAATTGCTGTTTGTGGCCTCCTTTGAAGACGCGTCCATCCTGCGCAAATTTACCATTCTTTTCCTTCTAGCTTCCATCATCCCGATGGTAGTTCTTTATTATATTTACGTCCAAAACAAGCAGCGCGGGAACGTCGGTATTCCCGCCCCCAACTTTACCATGGCCATGATCCTTATGGTGTTAGGCGTTTTGGTCGGATACCTGTCCATGCGCGCTTTGCTCCAAAAAATCATCAACATCTCCAAGGAAAATAGTACCGCTCTGGGAAATTTATTAAGCCCCGATACCCTCAAGGAACTCAATCAAGGGGAAAACGAAATCGTTATTTTAAGCCGTTCTTTTTCCGCGGTTACAAAGCAGTTGGAAGAAAATGTCCGCAGCTTGCAACTGGCCCAAAAAACTCTCCATGCCGTTATGTCTAAAGTGGGCGAAGGCATCTCTAACATGGAAAATATCGACACCTTCCTGGCGCTCATCGTTGAGACAATGACCAATGCTTTAAACGGTACGGTCGGGACATTGATGCTTTTAAATGATAAAAAAACAGAATTGAGCATTAATACGGTCTACGGCGCAGATTATGATTTGAAAAAACGCCTACATCTGAAATTGCTCGATCACTCCTCGCTCGGGCGTGTCATCCAAGACAAGCGCCCCATGATATTATCCGGCGTTTTTCTACAAAACACCCATGAGCCGCAATTAAACCAATTTTTCTCCGAGACTTTACTGTGCGCACCCCTGCTTTACCATGACCGTGTCAGCGGCATTATCACTTTAAGCAGATCACCCACTGCCGGCAAAAACTTCTCCGAAGAAGACTTAGAGTTGGTGTTCAATCTGGCTTGCCAAACCGCTGTTGCCATTGAAAATTCTAAACTCAACCGGGATATTGAAAAAACTTATTTTGAAACCATATCGGCACTGGCACTGGCCGTCGATGCCAAGGATGAGTATTCCCGCGGCCATCTGGACCGTGTTTCAGAATACGCGCTCATGATAGGCACACGCCTTGGGCTTGACGATGATGACCTTAATACCTTAAGGGATGCCGCCCGCCTGCATGACCTCGGCAAAATAGGCGTTCCCGATGAAATTTTAAAAAAAGAAGGGCCTCTCAGCGATGAAGAATGGGTCATTATGCGCCGCCATCCTGAGATCGGAGAAAGCATCATCAAGCCGATCCGCTCGCTGCAGCATTTGTGTGACCCTATACGCCATCACCATGAAAGAATCGACGGTTCGGGGTATCCGGACGGGCTTAAGGGTGATGACATTTCACCTCTCGTGCGTATCCTGGCCGTGGCCGATGCCTACGACGCTCTGACCACCGAACGCTCTTACCGCCCTAAAGAATCAAAAGAACAGGCTATTGCCACCCTGCGCTCAATGAAGGACCTTCTGGATCAAGATGTAGTTAATATACTTTTGGAAGGATTGGACGTGTAGGAGACTTTTCTTGACAAGCCGCAGGGTCACCTTTCTTTTGGCCGAATAGGTGACGGGCCTCTTGAAATTCTTGTTTGAATCCCCATTTTTGAATCAAAACATTGGATTGACGTTCGGCATCGCAATTGACGTTTCCCTTTCTAACATGATCTAAAACGCGGTGGGCCAATTCATGGGCAACCACGGCTTCAATAGGCTCTTTGGTTTGACTTATACCTAAACTAAGCCCCAACTTGACTAAAGTAAACCCCTCCTGACAACAAGGAACGTCACCCGGTAACACAACAAACTCGGAAGAACTGGCAAACCGGGCTGTCCCTGAATCGTAAAATTCTGTAAAAATGACCGGACGCCGACGGTTGGTGACTTTAAGGAAGTCTTTATAGGGCATCCTTTGTAATACATTGTCAATGGCCTGATAAATCGTGGAAGATTCTTCAAATGAGCAGAACTCCCCTAAATATTTTTTTATGACTTCACGGCGATCATGACCCGCTCCATAGGCCCATGCCGGAGAACTTAAAAAACAGCTCAACATAATTAGGGACAGCGCCCTATTCATTCTGCCTCCCATTATCAAATTTTCCGTCCTTAAATTGCCCCTTATACTGCCTGCCATCCGCATACGTCAAGGTGCCTGTACCATTTAAACGGCCTTCTTGAAACTGCCCCTCGTATTTACTGCCATCTACATAGATAAGAACACCCTGGCCATCATACAATCCATCTTTAAATTCACCTATATACTGCCTGTGATCAGCGAAATCCATTTCTCCATGACCATTAAATTTCCCTTCCCTGAATTCGCCCTCATACCTGTCCCCATTAACATAAGTCAGCGTTCCCGCACCATCGAAAAGCCCGTTTTTAAATTCTCCGTTATAGACAGACCCATCCGAGAGCGTCTCCTTACCAAATCCGTCTTGAACTTCTTGAGTCCCTGCCATTTTAATCAAGCCTTTAGCCATCTCCGGGTACATGGCCTGAAGAATAGCCGCAGAGTCTCTTAAAAGTTTTATCCGATCTGTCTGTTGTTTTTTAATGACTTCTTCTTTTAATACGGGGGCCTCATCCTGAGGGGCATTCTTATGTTCCAACGCTTTTTCTTTCTCATTAGCGAATTGCGTCAAATCCTCTGCCATTCGGGGATTGGTATCCTCCAGCGCAGCTGCTGAATCATTTAACAGTATGATTTGCCCTCTTTGGTCAGCTTCCTTGGGCCAAGATACAGACGGAAATAAAACAACCCCGATGATAAACAATCTCATCAATGTCTTCATAGCGCTTCTTGGCTGAATTAAGTGTGTGTCACCTTAATTCTTAATTCTTCATCGTGCTCCTTCGTTATTCCTCGACAGATGCCCCCACCTGCTCAACAACCTGAAACCCTTGGGAGGTCTGAATATAGCAAATGCCTTTATAGCGGTAATAAATCTGGCCATTCATATAAATCTGTCTGGCATGGGACGGGAGCACATTAACAATAATCCCGAGGGGAGGTGCCACCGCCACATAGTGTCCTTGCTCGTCTTGTAGGTAAAATGTCCCCCGGTCATAACAATATGTTTGTCCATTGAACCCCACCGCAACACAGTTGGCTGAAAGCTCTACTGTTAAAGCGATATTGACGTAAGGATAAAAATGATATTGATTGTCATAAAAATTGTACAGAGGCTGCCAATTCCTGTGATATTGGCGGTTCAGAAGCCTGTTATTAAAAACGGGCGCAGATGCAGGAATGGCATAAACACGAGGGGGAACGCTTCTCTGATAAGACGGCTGGACTGCTTGAGGCCACGCAGCATGGACTTGTTGTGGCGACCATTGACGAACCGCCTGCTGTGGTGGCGCCCTGCGAGGGGCAACTTGCGTTCTTGCTTGAGGAGCGCCCTGCGTTCTCGCTTGAGGAGCACCCTGCGCTCTTGCTTGAGGAGCACCCTGCGTTCTCGCTTGAGGAGCACCCTGCGTTCTCGCTTGAGGAGCACCCTGCGTTCTCGCTTGATTGTGCTTTTCTTCTTCAGGACGATTGGCTTGGGCGGTCAACACCATCACTAGACAAACAACAAATAAAACATTCTTGAATTTATTGATCATGGGAGCTCTCCTTACAGGACCCCGCCGCTCCCCACCAAAGGCGGGAGTGCGGGGCTTAGTTAGAAAATCGGTATAAGTGGTTTATTATATCACTATTTAATAACTGTGTCCGTCTAACTTGACTTTACCGCGGAATATCCAGTAGATCGCAACGGTATACGCAAGCACCAGCGGCATGCCTATCAAGGCGATTATCAACATCGTCTGTAATGTTTTAATCGAAGAAGAAGCATTATAGATGGACAGACTAAACTCCGGATGCGGATTTGAAAGCACGAGATTAGGGAATATCCCTACCCCCAAAAGAACCATCAGAAGAACAATCCCCCCACAAGAAGAAAGAAACGCTAAAAAATCTCTTTTTTGATAAATGGCCCAAGGGACATTGGCCACAACCAACACATTCACCACAGGAATAAGGAACAATACCGGGAATGTCTTAAATTTCTCAACCATGTGCGGCACCCAAAGACAAGTCGCCACCGTCAAAATACCATACATAATCACAAAAAAAATGATGGAGTTCTTCACCCATCCGCGGACTTTATGATGGAATTTCCCTTCGGTCTTCATGGTTAGAAAGATGGATCCATGCATCATGCAGACGGCCACAACCGTTAACCCTGTCAACAAGGCATACGGATGAAGCAACCCGAAGGTGCTCCCCCGGAATTCTTTATCCGCGCCTAAAGGGATCCCCCAAACTAAATTACCGATGACGACGCCAAAAAGAAAAGCCGCCAAAATACTGGCTATCGCAAAGGTCACATCCCATATTTGCCGCCAATAAGCCGAAGGCTGCTTGCTGCGAAACTCAATAGATACGGCCCTGAAAATCAAAGAAAATAACAGCAAAAAAACAGCCAAATAAAATCCCGATGCGAGTGTCGCATAGACATCCGGAAACGCAGCAAATAAAGCCCCTCCTCCTGTCACCAGCCACACCTCGTTGCCGTCCCAAACCGGGCCAATCGCATTCATCATCAAACGACGCTCTCCATCACCCTTGGCGAAAAGATGCAAAGCCCCAACCCCTAAATCAAAACCATCAAGGACGGCATAACCTGCCAATAAAACTCCCAGCAAAATAAACCAGGTCAAATGCAGATCCATAGTTAGCCCTTTCCTTCCCCATTGTCATTCCCGCATGCTTTAAGCGGGAATCTTAAGTCCGTTGAAGATTCCGGCTTTCGCCGGAATGACAAGCAATTTATGATCCGTGTCCGACCCCTTCAGGCCCGTTTTTTATCTTTTGATCCAATAAAAATAGGAATAAAACAAACAGTAATAAATAAATCAGAGTAAACATAATCAAGGATGTCCATACCACATCGGCCTTGACCGCTTTAGAGACGCCCTCACTCGTGCGCAGCAGCCCATAAACAATCCACGGCTGACGGCCCACTTCAGCCGTAACCCAACCCAATTGATTGGCCAACTGCGGTAAAAATACCGACGGAACCAAAAGAGTTAAATACCATTTTGTCTCAAATAAACGCCCTTGAGGCCACAATACAAAGCCTATGGCCACTAACACTGTTAATAACACACCCGTAATAATCATCAAATGGTATGAATAAAAAGTCATGGCTACCGGAGGCCTGTCTTCTTTCTTAAATGATTCCAGTCCTTTGACCGGGGCATTAAAATCTCCGTACATTAAATAACTGATAAATCCCCGGATCCTGGGACCTGTAATTTGATGGTTCTTATCATCCACTACCCCAAACAAATAAAAATCCGCCGGAGTATTGGATGTATAATGCCCTTCCATGGCCGCCAATTTTGTCGGCTGATACAAAGCTACCCCCTCGGCAGAAATCTTGCCTGTCCACCATTGACCTATGACAGCCACCAAAGCAACAAGCAACGCCACCTTCATAGAAACTTTGGCAAACTCCATTTGCCGCTTCTTTAATAAATAATACGCGCTGACGCTAAGCACCAAGAAGGCCCCGGTTATCCAGGCCGCACAGATGACATGAGAAAGTCTTTGTATTGAAGAGGGATTAAAAACCATTGCCCAAAAATCAGTGATTTCAGCACGCTGATGCATGCCTTCTCCTACAATATGGTAACCTGCCGGAGTTTGCATCCAGGAATTAGCCACTATAATCCAAACAGCACTCAAATGCGCACCAAAACAGACCAGCAACGCGGAGAGCCAATACATCGAAGGACTTACCCTTTCCCATCCAAAAAGCAAAACAGCTAGAAAGCCGGATTCTAAAAAGAAAGCAAACACGCCTTCAGCAGCCAAAGGGCTGCCAAAAACATCTCCGACATACCTGGCATACGTCGACCAATTGGTACCAAATTCAAATTCCATAACAACTCCGGTAGCGACCCCCATGACGAAGATAAGCCCGAAAACCTTCACCCAAAATTTTGTCATTTGGTGGTACAGGGGATTCTTGGAAAGCAGATACATGCTTTCCATAATCAAAATAATGATCCCTAATCCTATACTTAACGGAGGATAAATATAGTGAAACATGATGGTCAAAGCAAACTGAAGTCGCGAAAGTAGAAGGATGTCCATAATCACTCCAACGAATAAAGAAAACCATGCTGCTTAAAAACATCGGCAGGCAAGTATTCTTTCAATTTTCGACGGATAAGCCTGTTTAAAGTTGTCGTATTTTCCCGCGCTCCCTGATATCCCCCGAATTGAAGATACGCCATATTCAAACATACCATACTATACAACCATTCTTTCTTTTTTTGTCCGGAAACATTTTCTTCCTTAACAATATCCGTATACGTCTTGGCCATGGCTTCCCTTATTTGCAAATTGAGCTGCGGGTGGCGTGTTTTTCCCAACTCATCCATCGTCTGTTGCAATGATTTTGTATCAATGCCCTCGAGAAGCTGTTTAACTGCCTTAACACGCTGGATATCCTGCGCTGTGAAAGCGCGGGCGGATGCAGTTAAAAATAAAAATATGATTAAAAAAAAGAATTTCTTCCGATAGGGCATCAAATAGACTCTATATTAGATAATTTTACATGGTATGCGTCCAGAACATCACTGATGTTCTTATAAAATGCGTCTTGTCCCATTAACCCCGTGATTTCGTACTTATCGAACTCGGCCTTTAGGGGGTCAATAACATTCGCCCAAACCAGCCGAATCCCCCGGCTCTTGAGAATGCCGTAAATCTCGCGCAAGGTCTCTGCCGCCGAAAAATCCACATCAGCGACCGCTGAGGCGTCAATGCAAAAACAAGACAATGGAGGCTCTGCTGTCTCGACAAGGCCAATAATCTGATCAAAAAGCTGTTGGGCATTGGCATAGTAAATCGTATGCGCAAACCGATACAACAAAAGCCCTGGCACAACTTGCGCAGGTGCTGTGACCGGAAAAAGCCGCCAAGCACCCGTCGTGGCGTCCATCGCCAGCACGACATTCTGCGAGCGGTAACTGCGCCGCACATGCTCCATCAAAGAAAGCACCATAGCAATAACTATCCCCTGCTCGACGCCGACTCCGACGACCACTATAGCCGTGATCAGCGCCACCCAAAACTCGGGCGGACGCTGACGCCAGACTTTGTACATCCCTTGAATGTCAACTAATTGCAAGCCAATGAGAAAAACCACCGCAGAAAGAACGGCACTGGGCATATAGGTCAGCGGGGCTGTACAAAACAACAGAACCAGAAGGACGATCAGGCTTGTGATAATCTGTGAGAGCTGGGTACGGCCGCCGGCACTGTCAACCATCTGGGTTTTAGTCGGACTCCCATTGACGACAAACGTACCGGATAACGCGGCACCGACATTCGCCAAACCAAGACCCACCAAATCAACGTTCTCATTAAAAGGCTCATCGTATCGCGCCGCATAAGCCCTTGACGTCGCGGCGCTTTGGGCCAGGATAACAACAAACATGGAAAAAGCCGTAGGGAGCATCTGCAAAACAAGAGCAAAAGACCACTGAACATCCGGCAAACCAATCCATGGCAGTCCTCGCGGGACTTCACCCAGCGTGTGGACCCCATAAGCTTTAAAATTAAATATCCAGCTAACAACGATGGCACCCATAACGGCTATAAGGGCCCCGGGAATCTTTTTGGAGAACTTCTCTGATCCCACAATGATCCCAATAACAATGACCGATATTGCCAAGTCGTAAAAATTAGTCTGTCCTATCTGTTGCCAATGGTCCCCCGCTAGACCCAGCATACCAGGGACCTGACCCAGAGCGATATAAATACCGACGCCGGTCAGGAATCCGATGAGCACAGTCCTTGACAAGAAATCCGCCATGAAACCCAGTCCGATAACACGCGCAAAAATCAACAAACAAGCGGATATTAACGCCAACACTCCCGCGAGCGCCACATACTCATGAGACCCAGTTGCCGCTATCCCGACCAATCCTGCCGCAAGAATAGCCGCCGTAGCCGAATCAGCAGCAACGACTAAATGCCGGGACGAACCAAAGACGGCATACAAAACCATGGGAATAAGTAAGGTATATAAACCGGTAATCACCGGAGTCCCGGCGATCTTGGTATAGCCCATCACTTCGGGAATGGCAAGGGCCGCCAAAGTGATCCCTGCCATCACTTCGGTCCATATGCCGGACTCTTGAATGGGAAGTATCCCCTGAAGTATAGGGAACCGCCGCATATAATCCTCCAACTAAAATAGGATGGTGCTGCTTGTTGGTCTAACTTCTATCGGTACGGCCGGCACCAATAGGCCAGCTTCCTTTTTCTCACCACTGAGCCGTGCCTGCGAAAATTGGCCAACTGCCTGATGAAATACCAGAATTCTTCTTCCGTCAGGTCGGATTTCATTATATTCAACACTCCTGAGGTGATCACGATCTTCCTGGGATCACGAGGTATCCAGTGGTCAAAAACCAGATACCAGGGACTTTTAAGATCATCCAATTCCAAAAGCATACCGGTATAGTAACAGACAAACCCATACTTGCGCACATAGTCCCAGACGCCATTGATGGCCTCCCGGGGAAAACGCGCGCGTTTCATTCTAAAGCTAAGCCTGGCACACCTGGCGCAGTATTTACGCCCTTTCAATGCTGCCGCCTGAGCGCAGCCGGCACATACCCTGTTGTCCATTGATGCATTAAGCCCATGCCAATTCACCAGCGGTATTTTTTTGACCTTTAAATGTTTTTTCCTGTGGTCGTCCAGGGCAAGCACGTAATACCAGAATTCTTTTTTCAAAAGAAATGATTTCATCGCATTCAAAAGCGCCGACGCAGGGACTATCTTGGCTTTATCTCCGGGATCCAGACGGCTAAATACCAAATACCAGGGGCTTGTATCATCATCTATCTCTAGGGACATTCCTGAGTAGCAACACCTCCGGCCGTGCTTACGCAGATAGGCCCAAAAACCTTCCTTGGCCTTCAAGGAAAAGTGTTCCTGATAAAGACGGTTCGCCAATTTGCCACAATCGGGGCAGTATTTAAAATCGCTTAAAAGTATTCTCTTGCCGCAGCCGCGGCATTGGGTGTATGGGCTATGGGGGTTATTTTGTTTCACCGATAAGCATCCTTCCGGTGGCCTATTTTAAATTTACGTGATGTGTATTTATGGACACTTTAAAAGTTTTTCCGAAACATTAAGGGATTTTTCGACCAAAAGTCGTCAAGGCTTTGCGACAATTGTTTTCCAAATATACTAAGGATACTTTAGAAAACAATTGTTGCAAACCGTAGACGACGGCGAAAATATCCCGTTTCGGAAAAACTTTTAAAGTGTCCATAAACCTCACTGTCATCCACGCCTTGACAGACATGGAGTTCTCGCTTGATTAAAGTGCGCCTGACCCGAATCGAACGGGTAACCTACTGCTTAGGAGGCAGTCGCTCTATCCAAAATTGAGCTACAGGCGCAGAATTTCCAAAACCTAATCAGAATTACATTCAGAACAATTCAAGCCGCCCGTGCCGTTACCACAATGTCACATTAGAAAATCGGCCAGGCGCAAATGATCAGAAAGGAAGTTCCCCCTCCCTTACCCTCCCCACAAGGGGGAGAGAATTACATTTATTTCCGATACGGCTCTAATGTCTTCAAATATTCTGCTGGAGGATTATACCCTAAAGCCCGGGCTTGTTCCAGATAATGGATAGCTCCGGCAAAATTTCTGGATTTAAACGACAGTATGGATAAATTGACAAAAGCATCCTGATGACGGGGATTTAGCCCTACTGTTTTTAAATATAAAGCAATGGCCTCGCCGTTTTGCTTTAAATCGGCATAGACATTCCCCAAATTATAATAAGCTTCCGCGTTCTTAGGGGAGGTGTCAATGGCCTTCTCATAATAGCTGATGGCCTCCTGCAATTCTCCCTGTGACTCACTTAAATACCCTAAATCAAAATACGCATTACCATTTTGGGGGTCTAAAGCAATCACCTTTAAATAAAACTGCCTAGCCCTTGGCTTGTCCCCCAACGCATTAAAAATCATTCCCATATTTAAATACCCTGAAGCAAATTTAGGATGAAAATGCAACAGGCGCTCATAAAGCCCCAAAGCCACCTTATAATTACCGCTATCCTGGTAAAGTTTTGCCAAATTAACCAAAGCCTGCTTATAGTCCGGCTGCATTTGCACGGCTTTGGTATAAAAACGGACGGCTTCCTCTTTTCCGCCAACCTGCTCATACAAAAACCCGAGATTGAAATAATCAACAGCACTGTACTTCTTGCGTTTAGATAATTCCTCAAAGTCTGCCAAGACCTCCTCACGCTTCTCCTGATACAATTTTTCATTAGGATCGGCTTCAATGGCACGGCCGTAAGCTTCAATCACTTTAATGTACGTACGTTCGTCGTCGGGGTAAAGTTCTAAAAGACGGCTGTACATCTCTACCGCTTCCTTGGTCTTGCCCATCGCACGATAATCTTCCCCCAACCCTAAATAAGCTTGAGGCCATTGGGGCTTTAAAGCGATGATTTTTTGATAGTACCCGACGCTTAAGTCCCAAGCCCCCTGCTCTTGGGCTATTCGGGCCATCGCCTCATAAGCTTTAATGGATTTAGGATCGATGTTTACCACTTTTTGATAGAATTCCTGGGCTTTAGAAAAATCCTTAAGCTTATAGTACGCATCTGCCAGATTATTCATGGCCTCAGGAGTAGGATGGCGTTTGGATTCATAACTCCAGAATGTCAACGCGTCTCGACGCAGGAGAATTTCGGAAGTGCTTGTCACAATGACCGCAGCGCTAAAAACAACCAACCCCACCCAAAAAAGGAAGCGCACAACAGCCTCTTGAGTTTTCAAAAAAATATAAAACCTCTGTGTGCCGCGGGCCAAAAACAAAAAAATAATAAATGCCGACGCGTATAACCCATAAAAACGGTACGGTCCCCAAATCAAAAACACGGCAGGTGTAGATATAAAAAAAAGAACGGAAAAAAGAAAAACCCAGCGTTTATCTGTTTTCCAAAACCACGCCAAAAGCCCAAGAGTAGTACACCACAGACAATGTCCAAGAAAAAAAATTAATGAAGGCCCCATGGGAAGATTTTAATACTGGATGACCGAATAAATTGGGAGATTTTTAAGCTTCTCTTTGCCTTTAAGGAATTCTAATTCCACCAGAAAAGCCACACCTACGATTTTAGCCTTCTCTTTCTTTAAAAGATCAATGACCGCACGAACCGTGCCGCCGGTGGCTAATAGGTCATCCACCACCAAAACCCTGGAATGAGGGGGAACGGCATCTGTATGTATTTCCAAGGTATCTACACCGTATTCCAACTGATACGTCACGCTTTTAGTTTTATAGGGGAGCTTGCCTTTTTTACGCACCGGGACAAAGCCGGCTTTCAATTTGTAGGCCAACGCCGCCCCGAAAATAAACCCCCGCGCCTCTACCCCGACGACGTAATGCACGCGTGCTTTTTTAAATGCCTTGGCCAACGTATCAATGGATTTTCGGAAAGCCTGCGGGTCTTTCAGCAGAGTGGAAATGTCCTTGAATATGATGCCTTCTTTGGGGAAATTAGGGATGTCACGGATATATTTTTTTAGATCGGAGACTTTCATAATTTGAACTCCCCTAACCCCTCTTTATGTTAAAGAGGGGAACAATTTAATTCTTGCTCATGGATTCAGCTTTGATTAATTTTGCCGAGAGCACTTCTTTGACTGGAAGTTTGGCTTGTCCCTTGCTTATCTGATAAAGCATTTCCAGGCCTAACCGCCCCATCTCAATCAACGGCTGAGACACCGTGGCCAAAGGTATTACGCTCGTCATCCTTAACGGGTTGTCATCAAACCCACAAATGGCCACATCTGAAGGAATAGAAATTTTGTTGGCCTTTGCCACATCCATGACCTCCATGGCCATAACATCAGAAGCGACAAAAATAGCGGACGGCCTTGTTTTAAGTTTGAACAAATCCTGGGCTGCCTGACGGGCAGGAGTCCGCAAAAATCCGCCGATCTCCACATAAGATTTATCCACTTCGATATTATGCTTCTTGAGGGCATCCGTATAGCCTTCGAGGCGGGACTGCCCGGCTTGGGTCGATAAATCACCGGCAATCGTGGCAATATGCTTATGCCCCAGCTTAATGAATTCCTCCACCACCTGCATCGCAGCCTTGTAATTATTGATAGCGATATAATTAATAGGCTCGTTAATGATATTATTGAGCACCAAGCACGGCATGCCTCGCATGATCGCTTTTTTAACGATTTCCAGATCATTATCAATATCAGCAAATAAAATACCGTCGACGTACTTGCGATCAAGCAGTGTGGGGTCCAGCCAGGTTGCGTGGTTGGAACGATCAGCGATATGCACCAAAAAATCTACGTTCAAACGGCTGGCCGCGAGATTCACCCCCTTGGTGATTTCACCGGTATAAAAAGAATGGGAAAAATCCTGAAATCTCGGCAGGATTAAAACATAAATCGGTTTACGTTTGGTGGCCATAGGTTCTCCTACTGGACCCCGCCGCTTGGGCTATCAGCCCGGGCGGGGCTAATTATTTTTCACGTTCATCCAGAATACTTTTCATTTTCTCCATGGTCAAATCTTCAATTTGCCTGACCCGCTCACGCGATATCCCTAATTTCTTGGCAATCTGTGCCAGCGTATGCGGCTCCTGGCCTTCTTTAAGGCCAAAACGCATTTCAATGATAATCTTCTCGCGTTGGTCCAGTCCTTTAAGAATGTCCTGGGCCCGCTCTTTATTGAGGAATTTTTCGACAGATGAGTCGGGCGCGGCCATAGACTCATCTTCGAGCACATCCAACATCTGGCCTTCACCATCTTCCCCCAAAGGGGCATCCAGGCTCGACATCTTGGAAATGGCCCCCTCCAATTCACGGACCTTATCCATGGACACTTTAAGTTTTTTGGCCACTTCCGCGGTACTCGGACGACGGTGCAAGGCTTGGGTCAATTTTTCGACCATCTTGCGGTATTTAAAAATCTCTTCATTTAAATACACCGGTACGCGGATCATCTTGCCCTGGTCGATAATCGCCCGGGAAATCCCCTGTTTGATCCACCAGGCCGCGTACGTGGAAAATCGAAACCCCTTTTCAGGATCAAACTTATCCACCCCGCGCATCAGACCAATATTGCCTTCCTCAATCAAATCACTTAAAGAAATACCCAAATTGGTATAGCGTTTGGCAATGCTGATCACCAAACGTAAATTAGCCTGGATCATCTGCTCCCGGGCTTTTTTGTCCCCTTTTTGAATACGGCGGGCCAATGTGACTTCCTGCTCGGCAGTCAGCAGAGGAATATTTTTAATTTCATTGAGGTAAGCCTTAATCGGGTCCAACTTTATTTCTTCCTTACTGTTTTCTTTTTAGGGCTGCCCTTAACATCACTCAGAGCTGCCTGTGCCGCGGCTAAACGCGCGATAGGCACACGATACGGCGAACAGGAAACATAATTCATGCCAACCTTATGGCAGAACTTAACGCTCTGCGCTTCCCCGCCGTGCTCTCCGCAGATACCTATTTTCAGGTCTTTGCGCGTCGAACGGCCGAGTTGAATACCTAATTTGACAAGCTGACCAACTCCCTGCTGGTCCAGACTTTGGAAAGGATCATCCTTAAAAATACCTTTACCGCCTTCCTTCTCATTGGCCACATACACCGGCAAGAAACGCCCGGCATCATCGCGGGAAAGGCCTAACGTCATCTGGGTCAGATCATTAGTACCGAAGCTGAAAAATTCCGCCACCTCGGCGATTTGGTCCGCTAACAGTGCCGCGCGCGGGATTTCAATCATCGTGCCGACCATATAAGGCAACTTAACGCCGGCCTTCTTGATGAGCCCATCGGCAACACTGCGGGTTTGCACTTCTAAGATTTTAAACTCTTTTTTATCCATGGTCAAGGGATGCATAATTTCCGGATATACCTTGATCCCTTCTTTTCTGCATTTGATGGCCGCTTCGATAATGGCCGTGACCTGCATATCCAAAATTTCCGGATACGTAATACACAAACGGCAGCCTCTGTGGCCCAGCATCGGATTGGACTCATGCAGCTGTTCACAGCGATGCTTGATCTTATCATGCGACAGACCGGTGATTTTGCTGAGTTTATCGATCCCCGCATCATCTTTAGGCGTGAATTCATGCAACGGCGGGTCGATCAAACGGATGGTCACCGGTTTGCCGTCCATGGCTTTAAAAATGCCGTAAAAATCATCTCTCTGAAAAGGTAAAAGTTTGGCTAACGCAGCCTTACGGCTCTCGAGGGTCTCAGCCACAATCATTTCCTGAATAGCCAGACGTCGTTCTTGTGTATCAAAAAACATATGCTCGGTGCGGCAAAGGCCAATACCCTCAGCGCCCATTTTAACGGCATTGACCGCGTCATACGGAGTATCCGCATTGGTACGGACATTGATGGTACGGAATGTATCCGCCCATTTGAGAATGGTGTAATAGGCTTGCGGCAGTTCCGGCTCTTTGAGCGGCAGGTTGCCGATATAAATCTCACCGGCAGACCCGTCTAAGGTGATGTAATCGCCTTGTTTAATCGTTTGTCCGCCGATGACCATAGTTTTGTTATCATAATTAATATCCAGGGCCTCACAGCCGACGATACAGCATTTCCCCCAGCCGCGGGCCACCACGGCCGCGTGAGAGGTCTTCCCGCCGGTGGCGGTCAAAATCCCTTTGGCCGCGTGCATACCCCCTACATCTTCGGGAGAGGTTTCTTTGCGCACCAAAATGACTTTATCGCCGTTATGGGCCATTTGTTCCGCTTCAGCAGCAGTAAAAACGACACGTCCTGCCGCGGCACCGGGAACAGCATTGATACCGCTGCCTAAACGGATTTTCTTAAGCTGATCCATACCTGTTTTCTTAGTGTCGATGACCGGATAAAAAAGACGCTCGATATCATCGGAAGAAATACGGTTGACCGCGTCTTGGCGGGTTATGACCGGCTTCACAGCAGCCTTGGCAAACTTTTTTGGCAAAAAACCCTTTTTAACCAGATCATTGGCCTGCGCAGGGGTCAACAACGGTTGGGTCGCATGATCCAAAGCAATTTGAAAAGCGGCCATCGGCGAACGTTTACCGGTACGGCACTGCAGCATATAAAGCTTCTCATCCTCGACGGTAAATTCCAGGTCTTGCATTTCTTTATAATAGGATTCCAGGATCGCACGCACCGCACAAAGCTGATCGTAGACTTTGGGCATCTGATTCTTAAGTGTGGAAAGCTTGAGCGGTGTACGGATACCCGCCACCACATCTTCCCCCTGGGCGTTGATCAGATAATCCCCATAGAAGGTGTTCTCACCGCTGTTAGGATCCCGAGTAAAGCATACGCCTGTACCGCTTTTATCTCCTTTATTACCAAAAACCATTTGTACGACGTTAACCGCCGTCCCTTTAAGATCGGTGATTTTCTCGACCCGGCGATAAGTCACTGCCTTCTCCGCTTCCCAACTATTAAAGACCGCCATGATAGCACCCCATAACTGTTTCCATGGGTCTTGCGGGAATTCCTCGCCTTTATTTTGTTTATAAAAAGCCTTAAATTGTCCGCAAAGTTCTTTAAGTTTATCTGCGGGGATCTCAGGATCACTCGCCACACCAATGGTGTGTTTCATGGCATGCAGCATATCTTCCATCGGCTGCTTGGAAAGACCCATCGCCGTCGATGAATACATTTGGATAAACCGGCGGTACGCATCATACGCAAAACGCGGATTACTGGTTTTGGCAGCCAAACCTTCGACACTTTTATCATTTAAACCTAAATTCAAAATAGTTTCCAGCATGCCCGGCATGGAACGCGCAGCCCCGGAGCGCACGGAAACAAGCAGAGGGTCTCGATCATCACCCAATTTTTTGCCGGTGACTTTTTCTAACTTCAGTACCGCTTCACGCACTTCTTTTTCTAATCCCGCCGGAAGCTTGCGGCCGAGCTTATAATATTCTTCACACGTTGGAATACTGAGCGTAAAACCCGCCGGTACCGATATACCAATGCTGGTCATTTCCATAAGGCCGATGCCCTTACCCCCTAAAATATTCTTGCTTAAATCTGCGCCTTTGGCTTCTGCCCGACCGGCCCCGTAAAAAAACACATGCTTTTTTGCCATTACTACACTCCTACCTTTCTATTAAGTGCCCATAAGTGTCCTTGCGAGCGACCGCAGGGAGCGTGGCAATCTTTTTAAAGAGATTGCTTCGTCGCTTCGCTCCTCGCAATGACACAATTAAATTAATTTTTCTTTCAAATATCCCGACAGGCGCTCCACGGCAATACGCTCCTGCTGCATGGTATCCCTGAAACGCACCGTAACTTGCTTATCTTCCAGTGATTGCACATCCACGGTCACACAAAAAACCGTACCCACCTCGTCTTGCCGGCGGTAAAGTTTGCCTATAGCAGCTGTATCATCATACACGCAAACCATATCTTTTTGAAGCTCGGATTTTATTTTCTGGGCCATACTCACAATCGCCTCATTCTTCTTGAGTAAAGGCAAAACCGCCACCTTGATGGGGGCTAATTTAGGATGAAATTTCATCACCACGCGCAAGGTATCATTGACGGTCTCTTCATGATAGGCATCCACTAAAAAGGCTAACATAGCGCGGTCGCACCCGCCGGAAGGCTCAATCACATGCGGAAAAAATTTCTCATTGGTGACAGGATCCTGATACTGCAAATCCTTACCGGAAAATTTTGCATGTTGTCTTAAATCATAGTCCCCGCGGTTGGCGATACCCTCGAGTTCCGACCAGCCGAAGGGAAACAAGTATTCTATATCCGAACAACCAGCGGCATAATGCGCCAACTCCTCTTTGGCGTGCCCACGCAAACGTAATCTTTCCTTATTAAGACCTAAAGATAAATACCAGTTTAAACGATCCTGTATCCAACGCTCATGCGCTTGGCCGGCTTGCTCAGGGCGGCAAAAATATTCGATCTCCATCTGTTCAAATTCCCGACTGCGAAAAATAAAATTCTTAGTAGTGACTTCATTACGAAACGATTTTCCAATTTGAGCAATACCGAAAGGTAATTTACGATGGGTGGAGTCAACTACATTAGCAAAATTAACAAAAATCCCCTGCGCGGTCTCAGGCCTTAAATACACTTTCTCCGCAGTTTCCTCAACGGGGCCTAAAGATGTTTTGAGCATCAAATTGGCCGCAACACCTTCATCAGGCAAAGCTGCCCCGCAATTGGGGCAAGGCGTATGCCCAATGCCTCGAGCATCAGAACCAAGCCGTTTAACAAAATTCTCAAACTCTAAATTAATACCGCCAAAGGTGTAATGAAGATCGACTATGAAGGAAAAAGTAATTTCCGGTTCTTTAACCAAAGCCAAGTTGGGAGCAAGTGATTTTCCAGGCCCCTTGGCCCAACGGATCACATGACCGGCATCCTGCAGGGTGGGCATGCTTTTGGCCAAAGATTGAAACCAAGGGCTATCCTTAATTTCATCATAAACTTTATCAAGTCGAAAGAATTTACTACATGCAGGACATTTGACAAAAGGGTCTGAAAAACTGTCCGTATGCCCCGAGGCCTTCCACACCATGGCATTCATCAATATTCCTGAATCAAGCCCAACCACATCATCCCGAAAGTGGACAACAGTCTGCCACCAAGCATTTTTGATATTACGTTTTAATTCAACGCCTAAAGGCCCATAATCAAAAACACCGTTAAGGCCGCCGTAAATTTCGGAAGATTGAAAAATAAAACCCCGGCGCTTGGCCAAGGCCACAATTTTATCCATTAAATCCGCCTGAATCATAAGAGTTGACTATTTTAACAAAAGTCCATCAAAAAGCAACTTTAAAACAACTTCCCCACTACATAAGGAAGAACGCTTTCGGTCCTCAAAATCCTGGGGCCTAAATCTATGGGCTGGCAGCCTGCCGCTTTCAATAATGCGATTTCATAATCGATGATGCCGCCTTCGGGGCCGATGACTAAAAAAATAGGGCGCTGTCCCTTATTTTGATCCCCCCTCCCTAACCCTCCTGGTCTCGTACCGACCACTATCGTTGGTCGCCACAAGGGGGAGGGGACTTCTGTTTTATCAGGATGGGCGACCAAAGCTAATTTCCCTTTAATAAGAGCTGGTAGTTCATCATCGACAAAAGGCTTAAAGCCCTTTTTGAGAATCACCTCAGGCATGATGGTGTCCTTGGCCTGCTCTAGGCCCAAAACCAACTGCTCTGTAATGGCTTGAGGCTTGAGTGCCGAGGAATTCCATAAACTTTTCTCTACCCGGTTAAAATTCAGGATAATTATTTTTTTGACCCCCAGCATCGCGGCGGAAAATAAAATGCGCTTGAGCATGGGCGGCCGTGGCAGGGCCAGAATCAGGGTCAAAGGCAATGCCTGCGGGGGCTTTTGATTTAATTGTATCTCAAGTTCAACAGCATCCGACTCCTTGTCGAGTAGCGTCCCTGTCCCCATGAGGCCGTTGATTTTTCCGACCGTTAAACTTTGATTTTGCCGGACTTTTAAAATGTCCTGCATATGTTTAAACCGCCTGCCTGTCAGACGCACGCGGTTGGGGCTAACAAAATCGGCATCAAAGAGTAAAATAAGGTTCATTTTTTATTCACCCCTCCCTCACCCTCCCCATCAAGGGGAGGGAATTGTGAATTGGGAATCAGGGGGCATGTGAAAAGAATGCGCATCGTCGGGGAATTGGCCGTTGGTGACTTCCTTGGTATATTGTTTGACCGCTTGGATGATCTGCGTGCCTAAATCCGCGTACTTTTTGCTGAATTTAGGCTGATAACGGTTAAAAAGCCCCAACACATCATGAATCACCAGGACCTGCCCATCGCAATAGGGCCCGGCCCCGATACCTATGGTCGGGATCTTCAACTGCCGGGTGATGATTTGAGCGATTTCCTGCGGGATACATTCCAAGACTATGCTAAAACACCCTGCCTCCTGCAAAGCCAGGGCATTTTTTATGATCTCTTGGGCCGACGCCGTGTCCCTGCCACGCACCTTCATGCCGCCGGATTTTTGCGCGGTTTGCGGCGTCAGGCCCACATGCCCCATGACCGCAATACCGGCATGTGTCATGCTGGATACCACCTGCGGACAGTCTTCAAACCATTCTAGTTTGACTGCCTGACAGCCGGCATCAATGAATTGCCGGGCATTATCCAATGCCCTGTGCCCATGGACCTGATAAGACTCAAAAGGCATATCACCGACGACCATGGCATTCTTGACCGCCCGCAGAACCGCTTGGGTATGATGCAGCATTTCCTTCATCCCGACTTGGGTCGTCGACTCCAACCCCAAAACCACATTGGCTAAAGAGTCTCCTACTAATATGATGTCAACACCGGCCGTATCCACAAAATAAGCTATAGGATAATCATATGCTGTCAGCATAGTGATGGGTTGTTTGAGAGATTTTTGAGACATGATTTGTTCGACGGTTTTCATGATTATTCTATTCACCCCCACCTATCCTCCCCCATCAAGGGGGAGGAATCATACTAAATATTCAATGATTTTTTGCGCCGTGAGCTTGCCGCTGGCCATGGCATCCGCCACAGACCCTGCCTTCAGAGCACTGCCGCAGGCAAACACCTTTGTCGACCAACGATAGTGGTCGGCATGAGACCACGTACTGCTCTGTTTTAAAAAATCTCCGGAGATGTGGCCATTGGCAATAATAACGCACTGGGCCTCTAGAACAACCGGGGCTTCATCTGAAACTTGAAGTTTTAAACCCTTGGGGGTCTCAACCATATTCAATTTGTGGCATTTGACACCGCACACAAACCCATTGTCATCTCCCATTATCTCGAGAGCTTGCATGCAATGGATATGAACGCCTTCCTGCAATGATTCTTGGATTATCTCCTCCTCGACGCCTAACTGCTCCTCTAGCCCCGCAAAAACCAGGTCCGCTTGACTGCCCAAACGTAAGCTCAGACGTGCCGCATCAAAGGCCGCATACCCGCCGCCCAAAATAACTGTGTTGACAGGAAATCCCCTCTTTTCTCTGAGAGCCCTGTGCAACACATCTTCTTTATTGATGTTGTGTAATCCGGTCAAAAATTCCATATCATAATAAACATGACCCAGATTGCTGCCGGGCAAATCACTAAACACAGGCAAACTAGCACCCGTGGCCAACAGTACCGCCGAAAACCCTTGCATAAAAATCTCATCGAGCATCAGGGTGCGCCCCAAAACCACATCGGTCTGGATTTCGACACCTAAGGATTTACAGCGGGCAACTATGGCCTCCAATACTTTCTGCGGCAGGCGGAATTCAGGGACAGCATAACGTAAAATGCCACCGGGCTCATGCGCCGCTTCGAACACAGTGACACTGAAATTGGCACGGGCTATATAATACGCCGCGCTTAATCCCGCCGGCCCGCAACCGATAACAGCCACCTTGGGGGCGCCCTGAGGTGGCAATGTCTGCTTTTCTGATTTTGAAGGGGCCCCATCTGCGGCGAAACGCTCCAGGTCGCGGATCGCAATCGGCACCCCATCCGCATGAAAAATGCACACCCACTCGCAAGGGGCCGGACATATCCGGCCGCAAATCTCCGGAAAAGGATTGTCTTTTTTGATACGCTCACAGGCTGAAAGGTTATCCCCCTCGCGCAAAAAACGAATAAACCCGGGAATATCAATGCCCAAAGGACAGCCGGGTAAACACGTGGCCACGGCACACTGCGGGCAGCGGCGGGCCTCGTCCTGTGCTATTTTTTTGCTGAACCCCAAAGAGACTTCACGAAGGTTGCTAATCCTGGTTTCTTTGGGCTGATAGGATGATTTTGATCTCTCCATGCCGACTCCAATGCATTCATACGTTGGGATAACTCCCGGTAATCCACCAAATGCCCGTCGAATTCAGGGCCGTCTGTACAAGCTAAACGATACTGCCCGTCTATTTTGACCCGGCAGGAGGCGCATAACCCCAAACCATTAATCATATGCGGATTGACCGTCACCCTGACCGGGATTCCTTTGTCACGGGCCATCTGGGAAGCCGCCTGCATCATCTCTAAAGATCCAATGGCATAAATGCGATGGACCGTGTATTTATTCAATAATTCTTTTAAAAGTTGGGTGGCCAAACCTTTACGCTCATAGGAACCGTCGTTGGTGGCGATAAAAATTTCATCGCATACCACCCGCATCTGGGCCTCCAGCATCAGCACCTTCTTGGACTTGGCCCCTATAATACCAATGACTTTATTACCTTTTTTCTTCAAGCCGCGGCAAATCGGTAAAATCTGTGCCGCTCCGATACCGGTCGCCACACAAACAACCAATCCGTATTTATCGATTTGGGCCCCGTGGCCCAAGGGTCCCACCATTTGATAAGGCGCTTCGCCTATGGGAATATCTCCCAATTTCCGGGTGGTCGTGCTTATTTCATGGACTATCAAAGAAATCACGCCGCGTTTCTCATCACTCTCCACAATAGTCATAGGGATATTCTGATCGCCCGCCGTCGGGGTGACCATCACAAACTGTCCGGGCAGGCAACGGCTAACAATGGCAGGTGCCACCATATCAATTTTTTTAATGTCCTGGGCTATAATTTGTTTATGGATAATTGTGTACATATTAAAAAAACATCCATGGCGGGGGCATGGGCATGGCTGAGGCGATCCCCAGCGCCTGACCTGCCAGACCAAACATACCGCTTAGAATTTGTCCCGGTAAACTTAAAAGCTCACAACCGCTTTGGGATAAACAGACCATCAACAACAGGATAAAAAGCCATCTTCTGGTCATTTAACTAAAATTTCTGTTTCTAAAGTTTTTCTCCCAAAGCGCACCGTGACTGCCTGAGCGTCGATAGATTCCAGCCCCCTCAACAGGGGCGATACCACATTCTCCATGTTAAACATGGTCAGTTTGTCCACTTGAGCGCCCATGGCGTAATTAGCCAGGAGTTGAGATAAATCTTCTTTCTGCGCTTTATAGGTCACTATGTCATTACGGATAGCTTCTTCTTCGCGATTTAAATTCGCAATGGCCCCGGTGATAAACAAAGACTCTTCGTCAGATAGATCTTTTAAAGGCTTAAGCTTAAGTTGAGATAATTTTCTCTCGGCTAATAGCAATTCCTCATTTTTATCGTCAATGGCTTGAGTCAACTCCTGATCTTTATTAGCCCCATCCTGTTTGGCCGCGGCAGCTATAGAAACCTGCGAAGATAAATATTTGTCAACCCATCCTAAAAAATCCTCGGCCCTTCGGGACAATTCAGCGGTTTTCATCAAAGTCACGGAATGGAATTTCCCTCCTTCGTCCAAACTGAATTGTTTAACCACATCATCGGAAACGATGGAACGCATGGAGTCATTGTACGCATCGATGGAGCCTTTGAGCAACTGACGAGAGGTAGCGACTAACAGGTAATCGTCCACAAAACAATAGCCCGGATCCATATTGGCCCCTAAAGACAAAGACATATAATGGACATTCACATGATTATATTCTTCACTTTGCAACATGGTCATGGGATTGGCCGTCAACTGGTCCAACAAATGCTCTGCCTTCGCGCGGTCTTGCACTTTGACAAAAACCAGCAAACGCGGGAAAGGATACTTGCCCTGCATATCAACATCCGTCAAATAACCGCCGATTTCGTGGCCTAAAAGGGGCAAAACATCCCGTTTAATATTGATATGTAAGTGCTTTTCCAAACCACGCTTGATTCTACGGATAGAATCTGCCCACTGAGGGCTCTCCTGCAGTCTTTCTTTGGCGGATTGCCAATTCTCCCCAAAATCATAACAACCGCCCCAATTATACGCAATGGCATTGACCGGTACCAATTTCAAAGAATCATTGCTCAAGTCCGGACATGCCAGGTGCTTGCGCATCTGGACAGGTAGCTCTTTGTCATTTAACCCCGCGATCATTTTGTATTTACTGACCGCCCCGGGCATATACGATAACCCATAGACCGCAAATCCGGCCTGGTGATACCCATACATCTGTAATCGGGAATCCACGGTGTTGCGCCATATACCCGAAACATGGTTCATATTAACGAACATCAGCGCATCCCCCGACGGATAAGCGTTGTGGTTCACAAAGATAAACTGGGGATCCTGGGCCAGAGAGCTTTGTTGATGCCGATAAACATCTATGATGTCTTCCAGACGGCCGGAAGCCTCCGGAGAGATTATCAGCAAATCTCTTAAACGCACATAGGCCAACTTAACGTCTCTTTTTTTCAACACCACATGATTAATGACATGGCCCTGGTATTTTTGCCTGGTTAAGAAAACATCCTCCCCCCACTGATGCGAAAGCCGACCTAAGAACTCGGCTAATTTCGCCGATGCTGTCAGCCGCAGCGTTATAAAAATTTCATAGTGATTATCTTTGCGGTAAACCCCCAGGGCCACCTCCTGGCTCAAAAACTTTCTTATTAAAGGGTTGTTCCAAATTTTTCCCAAATCCTTTTGCCAGCTCTTAAAGTCACGGATATCTTTGGGGGAAAAATTATTGCGGGCCAAGACCTCCGGAACATCAATGGCCGCGATATTTTTGCCGAAATCCGATTGGAGCACCTGGTTGATGTGTGCCTGTACATGATTCAAACGGACATAAAATTCGGCCCCTGAAGGCAATACCTCATCCACCGGCAGTCCTGAACGCTGAGACCATAGCCAAAATCCGACGGCCGCAGCCAAAATCACCATACCTGTAAGAATGATTTTATTTTTCATGTCAAATCCCAAAAAAATTCTTTGCATTAGCGTTTACAGCAGCCAGGGTCTCTGCTTCATCCAAATTTTTTAATTGCGCCAAAGCCTTCCATGTCCGTATCACATCTTTGGGCTCGGCCATAAAAGACGCCTCTCCGTCTTTATAACGGACCGGTGAATCCGTTTCAACCAAAATCCTCTCTAAGGGAGAGCGCGCCATGGCCCGACGAGACTCCGGACTATAGGCTACACTAATAGACGTCGATACATAAAAACCGGCATCAAGAATTTGGTCCAGAACATCCTCCGGGCCGCTATACCAATGAAACAGTGCCCGCCTCACTCCTGCGGCTTTAGTCATTTCTAAGCAATCCCGCCATGCCCCGCGGCTGTGAATAACAATGGGCAAATCAAATTCTTTACAACAGTCCAAATGCATGGCGAAGAAATCTTTTTGTTTTTGACGCTCAGTCTCGTCTTTGCGCACCCATTTGTACCAATAATCCAAACCGGTTTCCCCTATGGCATGGATTTTGGTCTTATGGGCGCGTATAAAATCTAAAGCCATCTGCCGGGTTTGAGATTGAATCATCCCCGGATGGACACCCAACCCTAAGTGGATCTTAGGCTGTTGATATTGGCCCATGATACCCACCAGCTTTTTCATGGAATCCAAATCAACGCTCATAGCCACAATGTCGCTGACCCCCGCCTCATGAGCGCGCTGTAAAGCTTGGGGGATATCTTCAAGCTGATCAATATGCGCGTGGGTATCAATAATGGTCAAAAGGCCCTATCCTTTACTATCAATGACAAAGGTCACCGGACCATCGTTGATTAACGACACATCCATCATGGCTTTAAACTGACCGGTTTGAACTTTACTTCCGGTTGCTTTTAACTGTTGCACAAAGTAGTTATATAATGCCTCGCCTTGAGCCGGGTCCGCGGCTTGATCAAAAGAAGGCCGACGGCCTTTGTCGCAATTACCATACAGGGTAAACTGGGAAACGACCAAGAATTGCGCAAGCGCCTGGTGTGCCGACACATTCATCTTACCTTGAGTATCTTCAAAAATGCGCAATTCCGTAATTTTTTTAACCAAATAGTCTGCGCCAGTTCTGCTATCGTCGCGGGCTACGCCTAAAAAAATCAACATACCCCGGGCAATTTGACCTACAATCTCCCCCGCCACCTTGACTTGTGCTTCCTTGACCCTCTGAATGACCACACGCATATTAAAGACTCAATAGTAGTTTTTTAATTATAGAGTCACGTTTTATAAACGTCAACGAAATAACTTTACGCAGTCGAAAAAATTGGGCCTTTCGAAATAACTTTACGAAACCGAAGCAATATGTTACAAAATCAAGGTGGACCTTAAAGACCTTTTAACCCAGTACGCCTTCCCGCAAACTGTCATTGACATTCTAACAGCTTCCGGGATCACAACCCTGTATCCGCCCCAGGTTGAGGCCATTCGTCGTGGAGTCTTGGACAAGAAAAATGTCGTTCTGTCCGTGCCTACGGCCGCCGGTAAAACCCTGATTGCAGAACTATGCATGCTCAAATCCATCCTGCAAGACGGCGGCAAAGCTTTATACATAGCTCCTTTAAAAGCATTAGCCAGTGAAAAATACCACGATTTTAAAAAAAAATACGAACCTTTGGGAATCAAAATCGGTATTGCCACCGGAGACTTGGATTCTCCCAGCAAATATCTGGACCGTTATCAAATATTGATCGCCACCGCCGAAAAAGTCGATTCCATCCTACGCTCCAAAGCCGGCTGGCTCATCAACTCCCTGTCCGTCGTTGTCCTGGATGAAATCCATTTTATCAATGATGAAAGCCGCGGCCCCACCCTCGAGGTCCTCATCGCCCGCATCAAACAACTCAAACCAACCATACAAATTTTAGCCCTAAGTGCGACCATCAGCAATGCCGACGAAATCGCCGAGTGGCTTGATGCCAAACTTGCCCTAAGCCATTGGCGGCCCATCCCCCTCAAAGAAGGGGTCTATTATAATGAAAGAATTAGATTTGATAATGATTCTATCCGCCTGGTCAAAGAAGACTGTGACGAAGACTTAAACAAACTGACGATGGATACACTGCGTGGGGCAGGCCAGGTTTTGGTGTTCGTTAATTCCAGGCGTAGCGCCCAAGCCGCAGCACGCGAATTGTGCTCTTGTGTCCATACGCTCCTTAAAGACGAAGAGAAAAAAATCCTCAATGACTTGGCCAATGAAATCAGCGAGGACCATGCGGCCACCAAGGTGTGTAAAAAATTAGCGGAGATCGTCAAATGCGGATGCGCCTTTCATCACGCGGGCCTCACTCCTAAACAGCGCCACCTCATTGAAGACCACTTTAAAAAAAATATCATCAAAGTCATCTGCTCCACACCGACACTGGCGGCCGGAGTCAACCTTCCGGCCCGTCGTGCCATTATCCGTGACTGCAAACGTTACGCCAGCGGTTTGGGCTCGGTGTATATCTCGACCGCCGAATATAAACAATGCGCCGGCCGTGCCGGCCGGCCTCAATACGATGATTACGGAGAAGCGGTGCTGATGGCTAAATCGCTTTCGGAACAAAACACTTTGTTTGAAAGATTTATTTTGGCCCATCCCGAACCTGTGACTTCAAAGCTTGGGTCTGAAGCGGCGCTGCGCATCCACGTCTTGTCTTCTATTGCCGCGGGTTACGTGCATGACCTTAACAGCATGTTTGATTTTCTCAATCACACTTTTTTATCTTATCAGCGCCAGGGATCTCATCTGGTGGAATTAGTCGGCGACATTTTCGAATTTCTGCACAAAAACGGTTTTATCGACAAAAGCGGTTTTAAATATTTCACCACCCCCTTTGGGGCGACCACCAGCCGTCTTTACATCGACCCCATGACCAGCCTCACCTTGCGCGAGGGGTTGACCAAAATCCGTAACGGCAAATCATTTTCCACTTACGGCCTTTTGCACATGCTCACCTGTTGCCCTGACAGCGAACTGTTAAGTGTAGGCAAAAGCGATTATGAAGAGCTGGAAAGTTTCAGTCAAAAAATCGAGGATGAATTAATCCTCACCCCCAATGATTTGCCACAGCTGTCGGATGTGTACACTTTTTATGCCACACTGAAAACCATGTGGTTATGGTCGCGCTGGATCGATGAAGACAGGGAAGAATCCATGTGTGATGATTTCAACATCGGACCGGGAGATATTTACCGCCATGTGGAATCCGCCGGGTGGCTCTTACACGCCGCGGGCCAAATCGCCGAACTGCTTCATTATAAGAAAATGACTTTTGATTTGGAAGCCCTGCGCTTGCGCATCCGCTACGGGATCAAAGAAGAACTGCTGGAATTGGCCTCCTTGGAAGGGGTCGGACGCATCCGGGCGCGCATGCTCTTTAAACACGGCTATCACAAACTGGCAGATTTGAAACCCGCCACCGCCGCACATTTGGCTGGTATCAAAACCATCGGTAAGTCCCTCGCCGAAAGCATAGTCCAACAAATCCACCACCCTGCCCCCAAACGCTTCGCCGCCAAAAAGCAGACATTCTCGCAAGACGAAATCGAACCGGTAGCGGAAATCAACGAAGTCTGGACGGATTAGGAACCAAGGCTAAATTTATTCTCTTTGCTCCTGTCTTCGTTTTCTTAACGCCAAAGGTCTCATGCTTCTTCGGTGGCTGAACAACTCGCCTTCAGCTTCTTGTGGAAGCTTCAGGCTCAAACAAGTTCAGCCATCCCTCGGCCTAAAAGCCTCGGGATGCCCTCGAAGCATGAGCTGCTTTGGCTAAAAACGAACAGTCGCTTCAAAGAACAAATTTATCCTTGATTATGCGCGATGGTCTATGGATCAACTTTCTGCTTTAGATTTGCAGATCGTTGCATATCTTCTTTCAAAAGTGTTGGGCAAATATGAACATCGAACCGTTCATGTAATGGGCCCATTAGAAATACTGCGGTCTGACGTAAAAAGTGTACATCATCCCCACAGTTTTCTAGAGGCTTCTTCAATCCTTCGCCATGAATAATTTCATGGCGAAGCTTATCTAATTTCACTAAACGATCCTTATCAAATTCGTAATCAGTAATAAAAGCAAAGCCTTGAGGAGGCTGGCACACCTCGAAAATTCGATCAATTTTATACATCAAAGATTCTCTTTCTAATGAAGCTACAAACTTCCGAACCTTTTGTGCTAAAATCTTATCATATTCCTTACCTTTTATTTCCTTCAACGGCATCTTAACATCTGCTATAAACTTTTCCCATGAAGATATTGATACTATTTCTATGATCTTGCAATAATCAAAAGCCGCTGCATCCACACAAGAGTGTGCCAATATAATCGATGTGGCATCAATAGAGGCTTTATACGTTGAAATTTGATTCTCTGCCATCATAGATGCCATCTTATCAACGCCGCCAACTATATCAAAAAAACCTTTCTTATCATGGAACATTTTATCAAAGTAAGGATCATTAGCAATGGAATGAGCCGTTTGGCGAGCTGCAGCATTTGTCTTTGCGGTTGATTGGGATAATCCGTAAAAGGACACTCTTCTAATTGTAGCGATTTCCTCAAATCGCTGAAGTATTCTCATAAAAATTTTTGTCAACAGCAAATCAGCTTGTTCATTCATTTAGGCACCTCTTGAGAATTAAGGTGACACACACTTCTTAATACCGCAAGTTTACTCACATTTGGCAGGGTTGTCAAAATTATTCAAAGACAGGCGGCGAAAAATAATTGGTAGACGTCAGCAATTAAATACATGCACGCGTCTATTCGGCCATTGTGTTTTCTTCGAAGGTAGTAGAAGGCTGGTCCACCTTCGCTTAGATGGCGGTGGCAAATCAGCCTGGAGACTAGCGAAGCCGCATCGCTGGATGCGGCGAGCGTGCCTGAGAAGGAAATACAATGGCCGAATAGACCTGCACGTAATGAATGGAAAAAATTTGACTCATCAAAATTCGAATGGTACAGTAATACCCATCATCCGATACCCCCTATCGGACATGTTGCAAAAAAATTCCCCTATCAAAGCAAGTCGAACTATTCTTTCCTAAACAATCTTTATTCTTAGGGGGTGCTCCATGCAAAAGAAAAACCTTGTGATCAAAAAGCCAATAAATTTTGTGCCCGTCGAAATTATCCAAAACAAAATTTATTTAATCCGGGGGCATAAAGTTATGCTTGATAAAGATTTAGCAGAGCTTTATGGAGTTCTAACGAAATATTTAACCCGGCAGGTTCGAAGGAACATCGAACGCTTTCCAGAAGACTTTATGCTTCAGTTGACAGAAAAAGAATACCGAGCTTTAAGGTGCCAAATTGGCACCTTAAAGCAAGGGCAGCACTCTAAATACTTGCCGCTTTGTTTTACAGAACAAGGTGTCGCCATGTTGTCTACCGTGCTAAATTCCAGTCGTGCAATACAGGTGAATATTCAAATTATGAGGGTTTTCGTTAAATTGAAAGAGATATTAATCGCACATAAAGACCTGGCCCGTAAAATCGAAGACCTTGAACGTAAATTTCAGGATAAGTTTAAAGAACACGATCGAAAATTTATTTTAGTATTTAGTGCTATTAAAGATTTGTTGTCTGATAAAGAGGAAAAAGCTAAGAAACGTGGGCCGATGGGTTTTGTTATCCCCCTTTCTCGCTCTGCAAAATCTTAAGAAAAGCATCAACGACCTTGGGATCAAATTGCTTATCAACACCATCTGTAATGATATTGATGGCGTCTTGTTTGGAATAAGCCTTCTGGTAAGGTCTTTCAGACGTCAGTGCCTGATAAACGTCCGTCAACGCTATAATACGAGCCCCCAGGGGAATTTGTGCGCCTTTTAAACCACTCGGATATCCTGTCCCATCCCATCTCTCATGATGATGAAGAATAAGCGGAATGGCCCCCTCCAGTAAAGGAATGCCCCCAACAATATCAATCCCTATCATGGGATGGGTTTTAATTTTTTCCATTTCTGATTCATTCAGTCGTGACGGCTTGCCCAATATGTCCTGGCTTATCCCGATCTTCCCAAGGTCGTGCAGGATGGCAGCCAGCCGGATGGCTTCAACGTTTTCTTCAGACAACCCTAAACTCCTGGCGATCTTTACCGAATACATGACGCCCCATTCAATGTTCTCTTGAGAATACTGATCATCGAGTTCGGCCACCTTGGCAAATTCAACAATGGCTTCAATAAGGCTCTGGTTGGCCCGGTTAGAAAGCTTCCTGATCTTTTCTTTCAACATCTGGACATCCACAACCTCCTGGGAGGTCTCCAACAACGACGGATGATCAAGCTTAGTGTCCTCGGAAGAATAAAATCGGTTGCCTCCGTCTTCCTTGACTTTGCTCAAGATTTTGTCAGCTATACCGACTAAATCCAGGCCTTTCATCACGAAATTATTAGGGTACGAGGCCACGGCCATGCTGATCTTGAGCTTAATAGGATGTTGTTCATCACCGAAATCCGCCGTACCAATCGCATCCATAAGCCTTTGACATAAATTCAACGAGGCCTCCATCGACATTCCCGGCGACACAATGATAAATTCCTCGCCTCCGTACCGGACAACAGTATCATACCGCCGCGCCGCCCTTTTCAACAGAAGGGCCAATTGCTGCAAGACAAGATTGCCAAAAGGATGACCGTAAACATCATTGATCGACTTAAAATAATCAATGTCCATGATAGTCAACGAAAGCGGCTGACCGGTCCTCTTGGCGCGCTCGAATTCGGCTTCAATAATGGTGACGAGATAGCGGTAATTATAAAGCCCTGTGTGAGAATCCTGTATCGCCAACTCGGTCAGTTTCTTATTGGCGTCCATAAGTTCTGCGTTCAATTCTGCCCGCTCGATCTCCATTTGCTTGCGCTTGACCACTTCTTCTTTCAGTCTATTCATCGTTTCCAAATAAAAAATCTTCAATATCCCGATCATTGACCAACCGGCCGCAACAGCACAGACCGCACGGAAAACCTGGACCGGAATATGTGTTATGTCCATGAACGACTCTGTGTTCAACCACAAAGACAGCCAATAGCGATCTTTAGGAACAACCCAACCGCCCAACAAGCCATAAACAAAAAATGCTATCGCAGCGCCAAAAAAATATCTTGTGACACCAAGCCCAGCCAGGAGATACCGTTGGTTGCGATAATACAACAGTAGTCCCAAGCTGCTTAATAGCCCGCCGGGAAAACCCAGAAAATACCTAGACAAAGACATTGAAGTTTCTACGAAATCACGGGAAAGAACACTCAACACGCCGATGGTGACAATAATGACAGGGCTTATGCCCCACACCAAGCAGTCGGCCATTGACTTTAACCAGGGCGGATATTTATCCCTTTCCAGGCGAAAAAGCTGCCGCCCAAATTCAAATAATAAAAGATACGAGAATGACAATAAAAATACTCGAACAATATCTAAGGAAACACTATGCCCCCGCCCTAGCGCTAAACCGTCCATCCATTCATTGGCCCCATGGAACAATCCGAACAAACCCAAAATCCAAAAAATATTGGCCAGCTTGAATTTCGTCTCACCTCTTGCCTGGACAAAAATACCAACTCCCATAACAAAAAAAGCAAGGCCATAGACAAAGAAAACAATATCCATGTTATTCTCAAACCAAACGCTCATTAATCCATCCTCCTTAATAAAGCAAGTTTACTCACATTTAGTGGGGTTGTCAAAATTATTCAAAGACGGGAAGGATTGGCTTAATTGCGACGGGTGGATCGGACTTGATGTTAAGGGGCGGACGGTGACGGCTCTGAGGGCTAGTTGAGGTAAACCACCAAGAGCTAAGGCTGTGACGTACGCGCTTCAATTAGGAGCACCTTAATATCAAGGCCGAGCCAGGCCCCGCTATAGTTAGAGATTGCTTCGTACCCTCATACCGGGTACTATCGATGGTCGTCGCTTCGCTCCTCGCAATGACACAAACTCCCCTAACCCCTCTTTATAAAAAAGAGGGGAAGGAGCCCCTTAATGCGCTGGTTTATTATCCACTAATTTAAGTATAATATTTTTACCGGAAGAAGATGTAGCGTATTGGATTATTAGCGGGTCACCTTTAGAAATCTCTATGGATGCTATATGATGCGCAGCCCGATATAAATTTGATTCAACTGAAAGATAAAAAATCTTCTCTCCCCTGTCTGTTTGTAAATGAATAACACCGCCTTCCGTATCCAAATAAGTTACCTCCCCGGCAATAGTCCTTGTCTGCAGATCTCTAATTTCTCCTTGAACTTGCTTATCTAAAATTCCTCCCTGACAATAGACATTACCAGATGCAAGAATCAATGTTAATAAAATAGAAAGAACAATTTTATATTTAAACATTTGCCCCCTCCCTTGCCCTCCTGGTCTCGTGGCGACCACTATCGTTGGTCGCCACAAAGGGGAGGGAAATATTATGTCAAAAACCTCGTCGAGCGCAATTGGCGCTCCAGATGGAACACCAAAAAATGGTTCAATATGTATTTCAGTTCTTTCTTCACAAACGGGGCCAACCCCAAACGAATCGCGTCATCCCATGCGTTCCTTTGAATGTGCAAGATAGAGGCCACCGCCCCCGGGGAAATCGGTGTCGCCTCTGCCACAGGGTCCTTGCATACCGGACACAAAAGACCGCCTAAACGCAGGCTGAACCGCGGTTTTGCCGACACTTCCTTGGTACAGCGCACACAGGCTTCCAAATGGGGCTGAAACCCTGACAATGATAAAATTTTGATCTGAAAAGTCTGGACTAATTTGCCCACATCCTGGACGGTTTGCAGACTTTTCAAGAAAGCCTGCGTTAACTGATAAATCTCCAAGTTTTCTTCTTCCGGCGGCATCAGCGCATCAATCAACTCCGAGGCATAGCTGGCGGCGGTCATACGCTCCAAATCCAGGCGCAAACCTGAGAAAAAATCCTTCATGTCGCAATGGCTGACTAAATGCAGATCGCTGTTGCGGTATTGGTAATAAACGATATCATTGACGGAAAATTTTTCGACGCTTGAGCCGAATTTTTGCGGGTCGCGGCGGATGCCTTTTAAAACACCTTTGACCTTGCCGAAATCCCGTGTAAAAAAGGTCGCAATGCGGCTGGTCTCACGGAAATCAAAAGTCTTCAGGACAATGCCTTCAGTTTTTACAATCATGCCTTGATTATGTCAAAACTATGATATAATTCAAGGTAATGTACAAAGATTTTTATAAGCTCAAAGAACTGCCCTTTAACATCACATCTGACCCAGATTTCTTTTTTTCATCCACGCGCCATGAAGAGGCCTTCCATCATCTGGCTTATGGCATCAGCTCGCGCAAAGGCATCATTGTGATTACCGGGGAAATCGGCACGGGCAAAACAACGCTTTGCCGCACTCTGCTTAACCGTCTGGACAAAACAGTTAAAACCGCGCTCATCTTAAACCCCAGTTTTTCAGATTTACAACTGCTGCAGATGATCATCAATGATTTAGATATCCCCTGTACTAAAAAAAACAAACTTGATCTGGTGGGCGCCATCACCCTGTTTTTAATCGAACAATCCGCCCAAGGTAACAATGTGGCCGTCATCATCGACGAATGCCAAAATCTGAACATACGCCAATTAGAACAAATACGGCTTTTATCCAACCTGGAAACCGAAAAAGAAAAACTGCTGCAAATCATTTTAGTCGGCCAGCCGGAGTTGGGTGAAAAACTTAAAAATCCTACCCTGCGCCAGCTGACCCAGCGGGTGACCGTGCGCTACCACATTCTCCCCTTGCAAAAGCAAGAAATTGAAGACTACATCAAACACCGTCTAAGGATCGCCGGGGCTGATAGTAAACTTCATTTTACCCCACAGGCCATTGAAACGATTTTCGCCATCTCACAAGGGACGCCGCGGGTCATCAATATCCTCTGCGACCGTGCTTTGCTCGCCGGATTCACGCGGGAAACATTTACTATCGACCATTCCATGATTCACGAAAGCGCCAAGGAGACGCAATACGCTTATGAGTATCATTCATGATGCCCTGAAAAAAGTCCAGCAAGGACGGATCCCTAAGGCCGACCCAACGCCAATCTGGGCAGAACCTGCCAAGCAGATAGCTACAAAAACTGATGGGCCAAAGCCATCTATTATCAAAACGATTACCTCTCTGCTGGCCATGCTTTGTGCCATGGCCATTACTCTTGTAGTTTTTAGCCTTATCTTTCAACAATTCCAAAAAAATATCCCCAAAGCCCAAAAATGGGCCAAAGATGTTCCCAAAGTAAAAAAAATGGCCATGACATCATTTTCTCAATTGATCAATAAAGTGCCATTACCTATTTTTAAAACCACGGCCCCTGAAGAGCCCAAACCCTTAGCCCAGCTTACCGTCCCACCCCCGGCCGCCTCTGATACAACTCAAACCCGCCATCCCTTAACGCTAAACATCCAGGGGGTCATGGCCGATGATCACGGCAATCTCGTCTTGATCAATGGCCAGGTTTACCAGGAAGGTGATGAAATCGACGGAGCCAAAATCACAAAAATCAATTTAAACTCCATCACCGTCATCAACAACGGCAAAGAAGAAACGATTAGCGTAGGGAAATAATCCGCGAAGAAAATCAGGCCAAATAGGCTTGGATGGCTTGGGTAATAATTTCTGCAGGGATGTTGCTGACTATTTTGACTTGACCGATTTTGGTAACCAGAACAAACCGGTTGTGACCTTTGCTGAATTTCTTATCATGGCGCATTAAATCCAGGATACGATCCAAACGAACACCCTTGATTTTTTCCGGCAGGCCGACCTTCGTGATCAACTGATTAATACGCGCTTCACAAGGAAGGGCTAAAAGCCCCATCGCCGCAGATATACGCGCCGCCACGCGCATACCAAGTCCCACAGACTCGCCATGATGATACAGCTTTAACCGGCCGGCAGCTTCCACCGCATGGCCCGCGGTATGGCCGAAATTAAGGACCGTGCGCAAATTTTTAGTTTCTTTTTCATCTTGAGTGACGATCCGGGCTTTAATCTCTGCACAGCGGCGGACCACATAATTTAAAACCCTGCTTTCTCCTTGGTAAAATTTTTTATAATTAGCCTCAATAAAACCAAAAAGCTTAGGGTCACCAATGACCCCGTATTTAATGGCCTCGGCTAAACCGTTGCGGATTTGCCGCCGGCTTAACGTTTTAAGCAGCTTGGTATCGGTCACCACCATCCGGGGCTGATAAAAAGCGCCTACCAAGTTCTTGCCTGTTTCTAAATCAATGGCCGTCTTCCCGCCGATGGACGAATCAATCTGGGCGAGCAGAGTCGTCGGCACCTGAATATACGGGACCCCGCGTTTATAAATGGCCGCCACAAAGCCGCCCAGGTCTCCAATCACCCCTCCGCCTAAAGCTATGATAAAAATTTTTTTATCCACATCCCACGCGCTGATTTGCTTGATCAAACCCAACGCGTAAGGGGCACTTTTGCTTTTTTCTCCCTGCGGGACATGTAAAATTTTAACCGTGTACCCTCCCTTTTTAAGAGCGGCAGATAATTTCACCCCCTGCAGGCCTTCTACCCGCGGGTCCGTAATAATCAACGCGTCTTTCCCCAACCCCAGATGACGAATATACCGGGGGAATTCCGCTAAAATACCGTGGCCGATGGCAATAGTATACGGATTATCTTTTAAACGGACAAAAACCTTGGCAATCATATTTGTACACCGATCCAATAACCTACCTGCTCTATCAAAGGATAAATAAATCTTAACATGCCCAGCTGCAAAAATACAATCAATATAATAATCCCAAAAGGCTCCAGACGGCTATAGTAATAGGCCAACTTCACGGGTAAAAGTGCGGTCACGACCCTCGAGCCGTCCAAAGGCGGTATAGGGATCATGTTAAAAACCGCCAGAGTCAAATTCAGCATCACGGCCCATCCACAAATATTAGCCACATTGGATAAAGGCGGCCATATATAGCCCCTAGAAAAAATCCAGGCCAACGCGACATTAGTCAACGGCCCGGCCATGGCCACCAGCGCCATCCCTAAACGCCGCGGCTTCAAGTTTCTGAAATTAACCGGCACCGGCTTGGCCCAACCAAAAAGGAACAAAGACCGGGTCAATCCAAAATAATGCGCTAAAAAAAGACCGCCGGGAACCAGAAGACTGCCCACAGGATCTATATGCTTAATCGGATTTAAGGTCAAGCGGCCTTGATGACGGGCCGTGGGATCCCCCAGTTTATACGCACACAACCCGTGCGCGTATTCATGCAGGACAATAGCGGGAACTACGGCAAAGACGATTAATAAAAGGACGTCTAACATATTAAAGGACCAATGAAATTTTATTGATATGCAAAAGAGGATACGTCAATTTTTTATGCGGATTTAAAATAACAGTCCCCTTGACATCAACAACCGTATGAGAAAAAAAAGACATTTGCGGTATATCCTGCAGATAATACGCAGGTTTACCGTCGATGGTTAACTGATAATGTACCCCTGCCGCAGGGGCCTCGCTTAAAGGCTCCAGGTGCCCTTGCAGGGAAACCTCCAGGGAACCTGCCTCCAAAGCACGGACAGCCGGAGGTTTGAGGTGTCCAATCAACATAGACGCCGGCACATCCGCAGATACAAATTTTAAAAAATCCTGATGGACCCAGGCGACCGTCCCTGCCACGGGAGCCACACGGCACCAAGCGTTGGCCTGTTCTAAAATGGTGACCCAAGTCCCTTTTTTAATCTGCCCCAAAGACGCCGCATCAGAGCTGGCAGATGCGCGCACGTTCACCCTATCTCCTAAAACTTCAGCGACAAGACTCCCTTCTTTGATCCGCAAATAATCCGACCGGATATACGCTTTGGTCGTCGGCAAAGGCTGGATTTTATACCATTCATAACTCCGGCCTAAAACAACGACCTTAGTCCCCCTGTCTAACTTATCGATCTTCTCAAAATTAGTATTGGAGCCGGCACGGACATTGACGGAATCTTTGGATACCACGGCCAGAAAAGGAAAATGCTCATCAGCATATCCCTGCACTGTCAGTACAATGAGCAGAAATACCGATGAGCCAATCGTGGGGATGATCTTCAACATTTCAGCGAATGTTACTTTTTCGCGGCACCCGCAGCCGGTTTGGCAGCAGCCTGCCCCGCCTTGGCGGTGGCTTTAGCACCTTCCGCCGGTTGGGCGGCTGTTGTTCCGGTAGCTTCAAGCGCAGCCGCATCACCTTCGGCTTTAGCTTTCTTCTTGGCCTTAACGCGTATAACCTTAGTTTTAGGCAACCCAATGACATCCGTCTCTTGTTTCCAAAGACCTTTTTTCATCAGTTCCTTGATACGCTCAATACGCGTTTGCACACTTCTTTGCGTGACGCTGGCCTTATCAATTTTTAACGAAGAATGTAATGACATCAAAATCTCCTAACTTGACTACTGCGATAGGGCTCCGGTAATTTCCTTAAAAAAGCCGTCGCCCCTTCTTTACTGGTAAAATTACCGATGCATACTAACCAGTATTTGCCGCTTTTGATTAAAAAACTCTGAAATTTTTTCGCTTTGAGGGCCAACGCATCTTGCCGGGCATACTCTTGGTTGCCATAGGTGGCCAACTGAAGCGTAAAATGGACACCGACGCCCGACGTAGTATTCACATACGCAGGCGATATTTTCCGGCTGCCGGCGGATAACAGTAAACCCATGTTCCCCAATGGTCTTGAGGCAACAGGAGCTCGCAGTGCGGGGGCCCGAAGGGCCGGGGCCACAGCCACGCTGGGTGCTATGGTGCGGGCACCCACATTCCATGCCTCAGAAACCTTCTCATCCATGGCTTGGGCCGCCACATGCTTGCCGCGCTCCACTCCCAAAGAAAATGAAAAAAGCGCCACCATTATACCCAAAATCGAAAAAATGACAAGACTTTCCACCGACAGGGTCAAATTCGCCAAAAGAAATTTCGGCTTATCGATGTCCTCCAAGGTTGCGGAATTAGCGGGAAAAAGCTCAAACTGAGGCTGCTTATAATTAATATTCATAAGAATAAGTCCAATAAATTACATAAAAGGTTAATGGGGACAACTACCTATTTTTTAGGCCCCTGATATTTTCGCTAAACTATTCCATTGATTATAATTCTATCTCTTAAGCGAAGACAAGAGTTTTCTGAATTTTTTTTGAGAAGCCAAGCTCACAAAAGCGTCGACAACTTTGGGGTCAAACTGGGTGGCGCTGTGTTTGACCAATTCACTAAGCGCCTCGTCAACCGACAGCGACGGACGATAGGGCCTTCCTTGCACCATGGATTCAAATGCATCGACACAAGCAATGATGCGGGCCCCCAAGGGAATCTGCTCTTTTTTTAAGCCCGCAGGGTAACCACTCCCATCGTACCTCTCATGATGATAAAAAATAATAGGCAACACGGGTTTGAGAAATCCGACAGGCTTGATCAAATCCACACTATGGGCGGTGTGCCGACGGATAACTTTCAATTCTGCCGGTGTCAATTGTTGACGCTTGGATAAAATGTCATACGACACATCAATAACACCGATGTCGTGCAACAGGCTGGCATATTCCAGTTGTTTTAACGCTTCGCTGCTAACTTTTAAAAAGACAGCAATCATTTTAACAATTTCCATATAGACGGGCGCGTGAGTCAATCCCGAATGAGATTGTTTCCTCAGCAAATTCCCCATGGAGGAGATGGAGCCCAACATGACCTGTTCCTGCTCCTGGCGCAACTGCAGATTTTTAAGAGCGGTCACCACCTGCTCGGCAAAAACGGAAAGCATCTCGCGGTCAAAATCACTGAAAGGCCGCTCACCCTTATGCCGACGCACAAAAATGGCCCCCAGATAATCGTCGGCCACCAAAGGAAGCCCCAAACAATCTCGCTTCACAATCGATGCCCCCCGTGTGACGCTCATCACGTCTTTCTCCACATCCCTCAAATCTTTGGGCCTGTCGTGCCAAATATTAATTTGATTGTCAAAACTAGCACAGACGATCACATTCTTTTTGACCGGATGCGTAAGATAAACACTCGCCGAAGAGGCCCGGATAAACTGGCATAATAAACGGGTCAGCCGCAGCGTCAATTCTTTGACTGTATACGTGGAATTCACCAGGCGGTAAACCATGTGCACCGCCGAGAGGATCAAATGATAACGTTTGGAAGCAGACATAGCATGCGCAACCATAGACATCAAACTTTCTGATAAGGGTCAAAAAACCGTTTATGTTCGTCCAGCGCGAAACGGTCCGTCATAGAAGCGATGTAATTACATATAATCGCATACTGGGCCGGTTTGGAAAATTCCTGATCGCGCGGGTAAACCGCATATGGCAGTTGTTTAGGATTGCGTAAATAGACATCAAACAAATCACGGATAATACGGCGAGCTTTGGCGGTCATGCGCTCCACCCGCCAGTGATGGTAAAGTTTATCGTTTAATAACTGCTGTAAATATTCACGCTCTTGATGCATCACACGGCTAAAAGTCACCACATAATCACGATGGTTTTTCACATCCTGCGCGGATTTGAATTTAAGACTTGAGAGGCGCTCATAGGTCGCCTCCAGGAGATCTTTGACTTGCATATCAATGAGCTGTTTGACCACTTGATACCTAAACATGTCCCTGTTAGGCGAAGGTTCTGTCGCATCAATTTTTCCCACGGCCTTTTGCCAAAGAAGGCTGTCCATCAAATCTTCCTCGACGATACACCCGGACGTCAAGCCGTCGTCCACATCATGATTAAGATACGCCAGAGAATCCGCCATGTCTACGATTTGGGCTTCCAGTGTCGGCCCTTCATCACGATATTCTTTAGGGATATCTACCCCCGGCATATCATAGACTGTCTGGTGTTTAAGAATACCCACCAGCACCTCCCGGGTCAAATTGAGACCTTCAAAATGAGGATACCTTTTCTCAAATTTGGTGACAATTTCATAGCTGCGGAAATTATGGTTAAACTGGATTTTGGCCTCACGGACAATGCTATTGAGCGCTTCTTCACCGGCGTGACCGAAAGGCGGATGTCCCAAATCATGCGCCAGTGCGATCGCCTCAATTAAATCCTCATTAAGCCGCAAATTACGTCCCAGCGTACGGGCCAATTGGGCGACCTCAATGGTGTGGGTCAGACGCGTACGGTAATAATCCCCCTCGAAAATGACGAAAACCTGGGTTTTATATTCCAGTTTGCGAAAGGCTTCCGAATGCACGATGCGGTCGCGGTCGCGCTGGTAGCACGTGCGTGCTTCATGCTGGGGCTCATTATACTGACGGACCCCTGCATCCCGGGACTTCATGGCATAAGGCGCCAGGATTTGACTTTCGAGTTCTTCAATGTCTTGTCTTGTCCGCATGAATAAGCTTCTGGTACATGGCTGATAAAGATTGAGAAATCACCCTGCAATCGGCAACAACCGGCATAAAATTATGGTCCCCCTGCCAACGGGGCACCACATGAATATGCACATGTCCAGGGATTCCTGCCCCGGCTATATGCCCTAAATTTATGCCTATATTGAATCCCTGGGGCCCAAATGTTTTTTGTAAAATCTTCTTGGTTTTGAGCAATAAATCCATGAGCTGTACATATTCAGTCCGGGACAGCCGGCTGATATCACCAACGTGGCGGTTAGGCACAACTAAACAATGGCCGTTGCTGTAAGGGTAAAGATTTAAAACTGCGTACGCGTGAGGTTCGCGGATAAAAATCAAATGCTTTTTGTCTTGATTGTCCGCCAAAATACGGCAAAAAATACAAGACTTTTGCCTGATCCCGATTTTGGTAATATAGCTTGCCCGCCACGGAGCCCAAAGTCTCTTCATTAGAATTACTTTCTCAAAAAATATTACTTTCCAATCCTGACAATCTCCGCTTTGATTTGCCCCGCTTCAATACTGATAAGGCCATAAGAAAAAAAATTGGTGCGGTTCAGATCATTAGGACTGCCAGGATTAAAGTACAACACAGGACCGATTTGTTCCTTAAACGCTTTATGCGAATGACCGAAAATTACCACATCTATCTTATCATCTTTAAAAGAAGCCATGGCATTTTTTAATGCTTCCAGGCTTGTGCCTATATGGCCGTGGGTCACCCCAATTCTAAAATTATCGCAGACAATAATATCTTTTAAAGGTAATTCTTTTTTTAATTCCTCTGCGTCCTGATTGCCCTGCACGGCCCTAAGGGGCGCTAAGGCTTTAAGCTGTTTGAATGTCGGCATGTCAGTAATATCGCCCGCGTGAATAATGAGATCCACTGTTTTAAAGCGTTCAATCACCTGGGAAGGGATATTAAAGGAATGCGTATCTGCGAGTATACCGAGGATCATCTTACAATTATAGGTTCGTCGAATAAATGCATCAAGCAATTAAGTTGGTCTTCATCCCATACCCACAGTTTCTCTTGCAAGGCCCGTACTCTGGCATTCTCATCCAAGCCGCTTAAAGAGACAATGACGCTGCGCGCCGGTCTGGGGTCTAATTTTTTAATTTCTTCAAGGATACCGTTAAGGTCATTTTCCTGCACCGGGTCTTTCTTGAGGACCACCAGCCACAGTCCGTCCTGACCTTGAGCGGACACCGCATCAAAATAGTTTCCGGCACCCGTACGCAATTTTAAGACCGCAATGTCCCTGAAAGCCGACAATTTATACCGGCGGCCGGAAAGCACAAAGGCCTCATTATCAAATTTATGCATCAAATCCGCCATGCGTACGGACAAGTCCTTGCGGGCGACCATACCAAAATCATTGAACGTTTTATTGATTTCTTCCTTAAACAGTTTGCGCGAGCGTCCCGCCTCAAGATCAATGACTCTCAGACGCCGGTGATAAACATATTTGATCCAATAACTGAACAATTTGTCCTTAATATGATAATAATTGCCGTTACGCTCGACAATATTGGCTTCCAACAAGGCATTGATGCGCCCCTGGGCCCCTGCCGGCTTTAATTGCAGGCCTTCGCATAAATCACTGCTTTTATGTTTCCCTCCCGCCATGGCGCACAGCAAACCTACGACAACACCCGCGGATTTTCCCACGGTTAATGTGCTCATCTGCAATTCAAAATGACGGCTGATGGCCCCCCATGGATTAAAAATGACATTTTCAATCGCCTGAGTGACAATCGGCGCGTAGATTTCCGGTTGGGCATAAACACCGCTTAAACAAATCAACTCCTGACACAATAAATTAATATACAAAGGGTGTCCGCCGGTAAAATCCGCTATAAAATTCTTTAAATGCCGACCGATTTTAACAAATTTAAGATTATGGTCCATTAGCCCCTGCGCCTCGCTGAAATTAAAAGGCTCGACACTAATGACCTCAAAGTTGCCGAATAACAGAGATAATTTCTCAGAAAGAATAGCTTGGGTCTGCTGCGGGAATGAACTGGCCACAATATACAGGCAATTTTTCTGGGTCATGATGCGATGCCCCAGATGGGCAAACACTTCGGGGATATTAAAATTCTCCAAATGCCCAAATTCATCAAAAATTAAAACCACCGATTTGCCGGTTTCCTGACTAAAGACCTCTGGCAATGATAAAAGGATGTGATAAGCCTCCAGGATTTTACCCTGAATCACAAGGGTCTCTATCTCTTGCACCAAAGACACCGTACGGGGAACGCGGTTACGCGCCTCGGCACATAAACATTTCAAATCTTCCTGCAGAGGCAAATTCTCTTTTTTGAGGAAATTATAAAGTAAACTTTTGGTGAATTGGCCGGCAAAATAATTAAAATCGCGGTTCTCTAAATCCAGATAGATAAAAAAAACATCCGGCTCCTCCAAGTCCATCATCATTCTTTGCAGAAGAGATGTTTTACCAATATGCCGCGCCCCCAAAAGGGCCACGTTTTGACGGTACCCTTCCTTGAGTCCCAACACGCGTTTTTTTAAAATTTCCAAAACGCTTCTACGGCCGTAAAAATTATGGTCGAAATCAATTAAATTCATGGCAAATAATACAAAGGATTGGTCGCTTGACCGCCTCGACGAATTTCAAAATGTTCAAATAGCCCTGTCCCTATAGGCCCCACTTGGGCTAAAGGGTCCCCTTTATACACATGGTCTGCCAATTTGACCAAAAGCCTGGCGTTATGCGCGTATACTGAAACAAATCCGTCTTTATGGTCTATCATCACCGTCTGGCCATAACCGCTCATATAATCTGCCACAATCACATCGCCCTCCCTGACGGCTTTGACGGACTCGCCAGCTTGGGTCTGGATATCAATACCGCGGCTAAACGCATTGCCTCCTAAAGGATCATTAAAATAAACCACCACCTTGCCCCTAACAGGCCAGGTGAATTCATTTTTATTATTATCCACGGCATGAAGGGAAATATCTTTCACTTCTTTGGCGCCCGGGATAAAAAGCAATTGATTGACTTCAATGGCCCCGGCATTAGGGATATTATTGCTGTCAATAATATCTTTAAGGCTTACTCCATAGGATTGGGCAATGTACCAAAGCGTCTGACCACGCGCAACCTTGTGATACACCCCTTGTTTTTTAACAACAGGCGCCGCTCCCGAAGGCGGTGAAGGCAAAGGCCTATATTCGGTGGTTGCGCAACCGGTGACAAAACCTAAAAACGAGACAAAGAACAAAATTTTCAAATTTTTACGTCTTAGCACTATCTTCCCCAAATCTTACTTTGTATATGGAGCGGGGGACGGGAATCGAACCCGCGTAGTCAGCTTGGGAAGCTGAAATTCTACCACTGAATTACCCCCGCAACACTTGCTTAAACTGCCTAACCGCCCCACCCACATCGTCAGCCAATAAAATATCCCGACAAACCGCCACCCTATCCACTCCCAGTGAAATTAACTGACCCACATTCCCCCGGCTGATCCCCCCGATAGGAAACAAAGGAATTTTGACCTGCTTGACGACCTTATGCAAAAGAGCCGAATCCATAACCTTACAATCAGGCTTGGTTTGGGTCTTAAACATCGCCCCAAAACCGATATAATCAGCCCCCTGCCTTTGAGCGTCAAGCGCCGAAGCGAGACTCTGACAAGAAACCCCGATGATTTTACGAGGCCCCATCAGGAGTCTCGCTTGCTGATAACTGATATCTTCCTGACCCACATGGACCCCGTCCGCTCCGGACAATAAAGCCAAATCCACACGGTCATTAACAATGAACGGTATTTGATGCCGCGTAACTTTTAAAATTTTCCCACAAAAATCTAAAATTTCTTTCGCGCTGCCTTTTTTGTCGCGTAATTGTACTATATTAACGCCGGATCGTACAGAATCTTTTAAAACTCTTAGCAGTTTCCCATAATCCAGCACCTGGGCGTCCAAAATTAAATACAACTTAGCCGCGGCCAATAACTTTTTGCTCGAGCGCATACACCTTATACCGCAACATTTTAAGCTTAATTGATATTCGGGAATCGATTAATTTAACTACTTCTTCCAACACCCTGAGGGACTCTTTGACCCGTTGGCTATTGGCCCAAAACACCGCGCCTATATCCTCTCTTTGAGATTCAGTAACGGAGGTCGCGCGCCCCACATCGCCTTGAATATGCCGGGCTTCAAGAGCTTTTTGAATATCTAATCTCGCCATGATGCCTGTCAATTCATGACGGACATCTTTAAAAGCACGGGTCAAAGTCCTTTGATCCCAAATATATCGGCATAAATCTTCACAAACTCTTAACCCTTCTTTGGCCCGATTAAAATTAGCATCTAAAATCCGGTAAAGGGTTTTGTCAGGACTTTTTTTCACTTTTAATAATTTTCTCTATTATATTGGTCGTTGAAAATCCTTGCACAAACTTAACAAACTCCACTTTCTTAACCAAATCTTCACCTACAACAGATTTCCCCTTCCAATCAGCGCCCTTGATTAAAACATCCGGTTTGATGGCGGCGATAGTTTTATACGGAGTATTTTCATTAAAAATTACAACGAAATCGACACTTTCTAAAGCAGCCAGTACTGCAGCACGAGATTTTTGCACAAGGATAGGGCGACTGGAGCCTTTAATACGGTGAATGGAAGCATCCGAATTAAGGCCAACAATCAAAACACGCCTGCCATGGCCTGCATCTTCTAAATACTTCACATGACCGATATGCATCAGGTCAAAACAGCCGTTGGTAAAAACAATGGTCTTGCCCTGCCGGCGCAAAGCCGGCAGCTTTTTTAATAGAGTGGATAAGCTAAGAATTTTGTCTTGCAGCATAATGAAGCATGAATTTTAACACAGGATTCGCAGAAATGGAAGGACTATACATCAACGCCCAAGAATGATTTCAAATCATTTAATGGCCGGATATTGATGATCACCGGCACAAAGCCAGGGGCGTTTTGCAGCTGCGCGAGCTGTGCAGGGTCAAGGTGGAATCGAATCCCTTCCAAAGTGTCATTGCGAGCCCTTTTTCCAGTGTCATTGCGAGGAGCCGAAGGCGACGTGGCAATCTCTTTTTTAACCTCTACATTCATATTGGCAGGGGTTAAATCAATACCCCCTCTGGTTGTTTTCATCGCCCGATCCTCTGGCCGCTGAGCTAAAGAGGCTTTATCAAGGTCTTTAAAATTTGTCTCTTCTCCAGTCAATCTGTACCACACGTAATCCACATCGGCACCAATAGTTTGCTGATTGTTTTTAATAAATGCAACCACATCTTTCAACTCCTGCCCTGTGTAGCCAGCCTCTTGGGCCAAGACCTCGACATTATCGATGGACTTGATCGCCTTAATGGTTTGGGCTATATATTCCTTATCTAAACCTTCATTACGGACATAGGCAATCCCTAAATTTGAATCCCTTAGGATATTAATAGATTCTTTATTGCCTGGGGATAAAAATTCATTCAAAATAAGATAAATAGCATGGGCCAAAAACCCTTCGATAAATGATTGGTTAACATCAGGGGCTTTGGTATATTGATTGGTCAAGTCCTCATCAATAGAAACAGGAATATTATTATCGACATAAGAAAAATTATCCGGGTGCTGGTCCCATTTCCTAAGAAAAATATGGGCCACAAATAAAGCCGAAAACGCCTGGGCCTTTTTTGTATGGGGTAATCGATCCATGTTTCTTTGCGTGACAACACGAGTCAAATAATAATCGTCTGCTTTTTGGGGAGAAATGCCAAGGTCTCCGGCCTCATCGATGGATACGGGACGAATCTCTGCAATATTAGCCCTGCCCATAAATAACAAATAGGCCAAAAGTTCTCTTTTTTTAATATTTTTGAATGCTGTGGGGGCGCCTGAAATCCAATCCTTGGCTCTTTGCAATAATACACGTGGCGAACTAATTTTTTTAATAATGTGCGACGAACTGATCATTTTAACATTTAGCGGTATCTTCTTTTTCTGTTTTAAAATCCAATATTTACCGGCCTCATCTTTCAAAAAACCTTGGGGTATTTTGTCTTGCGGTTTTTCTGCAGACGAAGACCATGCTTGGTCAAAATTTTGAAATGATAACGGCACTTCGGGATTACTGTCTTTAATAGCTTGGATAAAACCACTTATATACTCCTTTCGCCCTTGATAGGTTTGCAGAAGAATATCTCGATAAAGCTCCCCGGCTTCAGATGAAGATGTATCGACTCTCGTATAAGAATGTCTATCCTCGAACGCCCTCATCGCCCGATCCCCTGGCTTGCGGTCCAATTGAGAGCTGTCCTGCTCGTAAATCATGTTGGTTTCAATAAGAACAGGGACAGGGAAATCCCCTTCTTTTTCAGGGGCCTGCCATTTTAAATCAAAATTGCCTCTAATGTCTTGGTCCAACCGGATCCCTCTGACATTTAGCCGGGAGGCCATCAATTTAAAATCATGTTCAATCAATTGATAGACATGCGTCTCAAATTCTTTCCAGCGACCAGGATCAATATTATAAAATTTCAATATATCAGCATAGCGTTCTTCGCCTCTATAAACTATTTGAGCTCCTTCACGCCAGATAAAATTAGAAAAAAGAGGTGAATTGCCAATACGGGTATGTTGCTGCCAAGGAATTTCTTGAAAAGGATCGTCCGGTGTTGGCAAAAACTCACCGGTGCCAAGATTGCCCCGGAATATAAATCGGCTTTCATAGCTCTTGCCCTTGAGTTGAAACGTATCCATAAATGATTCCATCCCCCCCGTATCATAGATATTGTTATTAAAAGAAACTGTTCTCCATAGCCCCTCCAATATGTCTGCCGCATTGGGCCAAGAGGTGTTTATAACAAAAATCATAGCGTTTTCATCTCTTTTGATCTTCGGCACAATCCCCTGATGAGAGAAATAAAGAATCACAGGATCTTGATACGGATCACCTGTATGGGTGAACGTAATAGCCAGATTTTGGCCTTTCATCTGATGAATAAAAAATATCCCCCGTCCTAACGCATTTCTATTGGGTTTGTATACAACAGGCAAAGCTATTTTCCCAGAAACGATATCATCCGCCATCACCCGAAAATCCTTCACATCGTTGGGGTCTGTAAATTCTTCACGATAGGCCCTGTCGATGACCCTAGGCGATAATTGTGAGGAACGCTTATCCCGTTTAAAAATAACAAACCAATCCGGCTGCTTGATCACTCCGCCCCTAAGCAGTTGGCGGATCCCCCATTTGGTATTGATGAATTGATTAAAAACATCCGCCTTCATCGCACGGTCGGGAGATTTCACGCCCATCCACATCGGGAATACGATGTCGTCCGTTAACGAATAAACTTTAAATCCACGCGGAAATAATTTCTTCAACCAGTTGCCATCCTTCCAAACGCCAGAGATCACGACTGCCCCTCCGGGCTTGACAATACGTTGCATCTCTTCGGCAGCACGATGTTGCCTGTCAGGAGAAGAATGGTCCATCGCATAATGAGAAAAAACTAAATCAAAGAGTCCGCTCAACTCTTGCGGCATGTCTAGAACACCGACATTATACCCGTTGATCTTCGGAAGACGATTACCATTTGCAAAGTAATTTGCCAATTCGTTATCAATAAGACTAAAAACACTCTCATGTTCATCAATAATAGTAATCGAGTTGATCTCCGGAAATGCTTGTACAAATGCAATGATCTCGTTGGCGTTTCTACCCGGATTAATAATAGCGATATTCGCACCTTTGAGATCTCTTGGTACTGTCAAGGGGACATCTGTCTTGACAAAAAACATTCTGGCCACATTTCTGACATAATCAGGATTTTGATCCGGTCTTTTCATGGGCGGCGAATCATTGTGAGCGTTCTCCTTAAATACGGAACCAGGGTTGCCTGAATCTTGCATCTGAATGCCCTGGTATTTTCCAGGCATGCTGGTCATCGCGCGGTTGGAAGATTGGACAGAAGCTAAACCGGCGTTCACCGTAAAAAACGTTCTTCCTGAAGGTTGAATCATGGCTCCATCTGTTGTTGTGCTCATCATGGCCATATTCAATACCAATCCGCCGGAAAAATATTTTCTTGGGATGGGTTGCTGCGTGAGGGGGTCTTGTTCTTCTTTGATGTAATTGTAAACTCCTTTTTTGAAGGCTTGGAGGTAGCGTTGGTAGATGGCTTCGACGTCATTGCGGCTTTCATAGCCTACACCTGCGACTTTTTTCTTATCCTCATACACTCGCGCCAAGATACTGTCTTTGATTTTCTTTTTGTACCATGTGGCTAAAATCAGGCTGTTGTAGACTTGACGTAATTGGGCGAAGTTCTTGCCTTCGTTGACTTCTTTAGTGAGTTCGGGGATAACTATCTCGCGGATGATTTGCGATCCCAAGCGATTGATGTTGGGGGCCTGCCCAACATCCGCATGTTTACTCATGGATAAATAATCCTCCTCAAGCATGACCTTTAACTTACTCTCCACTACATACGCTGTTCCCGCTTTCGCATTCTCATAAACCACCGCCTTTTCAGGAAGAATCCAAACTTTATTGAATGTGTTCACGGGGATATTTGTTGAGCCAAACTTCTTCTGGGCTTCTGCGTAGATCCGTTTCCAAAACTTCTTGCCTATTTCATCCTCCGGATAAATCAATGAAGCTGTTATCTGCTTAAGCATGTAATCTTCTGCAAGCAAATCTCGGCCCATTTCGGTCAGCCCAAAACTTTGCGGAATAATACGGTCTTTTTCGTAGGGGCTTAGGTTGACCCAGAGGTCTTTTTCGGGGATGGTTAGGCTGGCGAGGAAGTATTTAATAAGTTTGGTAGCTTGTTGTTTAAGTTGTTCTTGTTGAGATTGCTTCGCTTCGCTCGCAATGACACTGGATGAAAGGGAATCGCCTTGGTCTAAAATAAAATCAAATTGAAATGGATTGTCCGGATGGACTTTGATGCCTTTAAGAATCGGTGGATTGAATTCAGGGCTGAGATTGACCCGCACTCCGGGCACAGGCAAATGGAATTCCCCCGCCTGTGGCGGGGCAGGTTGGGCATAAACAGGACATGTCCCAAATACGCTTGTTATAAAGAAACACAAGATGGTAAGGGCTAAGATTGACTTTCTCATTATATTGAAAGTATAACATGTGTATTTATATACTGCCAGTTGAGGTCAGCGGGCTGTAGGATGATCGAGATTCCGGCTTTCGCCGGAATGACAAATTATTTTATAAGAATGATATATGTTCCCTGAATATTTATCTCATGTGAGGGTATTTTCGACTAACTCACAAATGGAATGGAATATAACCAGATGAGATTCTTGGATGCGGGCGGTTTTGGAAGACGCAGCGACGATGGCGATATCACTTAAAGACGCTAATTGACCGCCACTGCCGCCGGTCACGCCAATGGTGGTCATCCCGATCGCTTTCGCCTGTTTGACGGCTTCCAACACATTTTTGGATTTTCCGCTGGTAGAAATGGCCATCAAAACATCGCCCGCCTGCCCCAACGCTTGCAATTGGCGGGAAAAAACAATATCAAAAGTATAATCATTCCCTATGGCCGTCAACGCTGAGGTGTCCGTGGTCAAAGCAATGGCCGGTAAAGCCCGACGTTCTTTTTGAAAACGGCTGACAAATTCCGCGGCAATATGCTGGCAATCCGCGGCCGAGCCGCCATTACCGCACAAAAACAATTTGTGAGCGCCCTTAAAAGCCTTGATGATAGACTCCGCGGCACTGATTATTTGCGGCAGGTTCTTTTTTAAAGTGGCCTGTTGACGCTCTATGGATTCCGCAAAAATTTGTTCAACTAGGCTGTCCATGTTACGCCCTCGACGCAAAAACATTAGCAATGTCTACTAAATCCAAATTCACCAACTTACGCTGGGACACGGCTTCTTCCATATCCACATAACGGATTTTGTTTTCCCGCAGGCTCACCATTTTTCCAAATTTATGTTCTTTGACAAGCTCCACCGCTTTAACCCCAAAACGTGTACCCAGGACACGGTCAAACGCCGTCGGAGACCCTCCGCGTAAAATATAACCAAGAACGCTCACCCGCGTTTCATAACTGGTATTATCTTCAATGGCCTTGGCCAAAAATTCGCCGACACTGCCGAAACGGCGTTTCTCCATAAGCGGTGTCGGGGTACTGGTGGAACGCGACAAGTATCCTTCAATTTTAGTGCCTTCAGAAATGACAATAATACTAAACGGTCTGCCGCGCTTGTGCCTCTCATGCAACAATTCATAAACTTCTTCCAGGTTCACCGCAATTTCAGGGATCAAAATAATATCGGCCCCGCCGGCAATACCGGCCTGTACGGCCAGCCAGCCGGTATACAACCCCATCACTTCAACGACCATGATGCGATGATGGGACTCAGCCGTGGTATGCAAGCGGTCAATACATTCGGTGGCAACATTAACAGCCGTATCAAAACCAAAAGCATAATCCGTGCCTGACAAGGCATTATCAATGGACTTAGGCACGCCAACCGCCTGAATAATCCCTTTTTTATGCAGACTCAAGGCCGCTTTAAGAGTGTCTTCACCGCCAACGACAATCAGCGCATCCATGCCGCTTCTGGCATAATTATCCTTAATTTTTTTGACCTGCTCTTCGTCTTCCAAAGGGTTAACGCGGCTGGTCCCCAAAATAGTACCGCCTTTATCCAAAATGCCGGAAGTCGACTTAACATCCAGGACGCGCATATCATTTTCGATGAGACCCAGCCACCCATTCTTGATACCGGTGACCACATAGCCTTCCTGCATACCTTTGCGCACCACCGCACGTATAACCGAGTTAAGTCCCGGACAATCCGCCCCGCCTGTCATTATGCCAATCTTCTTCATAAAATATCACCTTTCAAAATTAGGACCAATAACCATGAAAAGGGACCCGGGGCGGAGTCTGAAATCCGTCTTTGTGCCTGGATTTAATATCTTCCAGTGAAATCTTGGTCACATGCACACGGATATTGATTTTACCCTCCATGCCCACGGCTTCTTCTATTTTCCCACGGACCAAATCCTGAAAACGGGCCGTCAGCTCGGGGATATTGGTCTCATAACGCAGCACTAATTTAATATCTACTTCCAGGCCCTTCCTGGTGACAATCATAACCGGGCGAATTTCTTTGACCTCCGGCATCTGGACTATCAAACGTTTAATCAAATCCTCAAGCGCGCTTAGCGACACGGTGACACCGCCCGCGGGATTGTCAAAAGCAATGGTACGCTCCATCCGGCGACGTCCATAAATAAGCCTGGCCAAGAGAAAACTCATAAACATGATGACTCCCGCGCAAATCCCGGCGATAGCACCGCTGTGGCTATCATTATAAATCACCATCAGCAGTTTCTGGATGCTCTGTAAATCAAGCACATGCGCCACAAACAGCATCACGATAATGCTTACCGTCCAGATAATGGAAATATAAAATATAAGAGCCACACGGGTCAGCAACCACATCAGAAACTCCTTACTGGCCCCCGCTCACGAGTCACGACCGACTAGCGGGGTCCCTCTCGACTGCTTGAATATTGACATTGATCTCTTTTAAATTAATATCGACGGCATCTTCCACCGCGCGCTGAATCACATCCTGGATTTGACGGGCGACTAACGGAATATTAATACCATAATTAATTATAACACGGATTTTCAGGGACACTTGGGCTTCTTTATCAACGCTGACACTGACAGCAGGATAATTTTTGAAACCGAAAAGTTCGGCAATAGGGCCGATGATGCCAAAAGTAGCCAGCTGGACACCGGGGATGTCCTTCAAGGATGCGGCCGCGATGTCGCCGATGACTTTTTTATGAATCTGCACGACCCCCAAATCAACGGTATTGTCCTGGTACATTAAACTCCCCCTACCCCCTCTTTATGAAAAAGAGGGGGAAATATTTTACTCATTTTTCATCATTTTTTCTAAGAAATGCGTTGTGACTTTGCCTTCCATAAAAATGGGATGATGAAGGATCTCCATATGTAACCCCACCGTGGTCTTGGTCGGAGCGATATAAAATTCATCCAAAGCCCGTCGCATGATACGTATCGCTTCATTGCGATCACGGCCATGGACAATTATTTTGGCGATCATAGAATCATAATGCGGAGAGATCATATACCCCGGATAAATATGCGTATCTATGCGTACCCCCGGTCCGCCAGGCAGGTTTAATTCTAACACTTTACCGGGGCTGGGGATAAAATTATTATACGGGTCTTCCGCGTTAATACGGCACTCGATGGCAGCTCCCTGGAATTTAATATCTTCCTGTTTTATTTTCAGTTTCTGCCCCATGGCGACTTTAATCTGTTCTTTGACCAAATCAATACCCGTGATCATTTCCGTGACCGGGTGTTCAACCTGGATACGGGTGTTCATTTCCATAAAGTAAAAATTATTGTGAGAGTCCAATAAAAATTCGATGGTCCCCACTCCATGATAATTAACAGCACGGGCCGCCTTGACCGAAGCCTCGCCCATTTTCTTGCGTAAAGCCGCATCCAGCGCAGGAGAAGGAGATTCTTCCAATAATTTCTGATGACGCCTTTGCACAGAACAGTCCCGTTCCCCTAAATGGAGCACATTCCCGTGTTCATCCGCCAAAATCTGAAACTCGACATGCCGCGGGCCCTCGAGATACTTCTCTATATAGACATCCCCGAGACCGAAATTAGCTTCTGCCTCGGTCTGGGCCATTTTAAATGAATTGATCAAGGTCACATCATTATGACAGACACGCATGCCCTTGCCGCCGCCGCCGGCCACAGCTTTGATAATCACAGGATATTTAACTTTCTGGGCGACACTCAACGCTTCTTCCTGGGTTTTGATAACGCCACTGCTGCCCGGTGTCAAAGGCACGCCTATCTTCTTGACTGTTTCTTTGGCGACAATTTTGTCACCCATTTTACGTATACTTTCCGGACTGGGGCCGATAAATTTGATATGACAGGATTCACAAACTTCGGCGAAATGCGCATTTTCCGACAGAAACCCGTAACCGGGATGGATGGCCGATACATCAGTGATTTCAGCGGCCGAGACAATGGCAGGGATATTAAGGTAACTTTCCTTACTGGAGGCCTTACCGATACACACCGCTTCATCCGCAAAACGCACATGCAAAGAATTGCGATCGGCTTCGGAATAAACCGCAACCGTACGTATGCCCATTTCTTTGCAGGCACGGATAACCCGCAAGGCAATCTCACCGCGGTTGGCAATCAAAATTTTGGAAAACATGTTACCCCTATAGCGGATCCACGACAAAGAGGGTCTGCCCGAATTCCACCGGCTCAGCGTTCTGCACAGCTACTTCTACAATTTTACCGCGGACTTCGGATTTGATCTCATTCATCAACTTCATGGCTTCGACAATACAAACCACCTGCCCTATTTCAACAATTTGGCCGACCTCGACAAAAGCGGCGGCTTCCGGTGAAGGCGCCCGATAGAACGTGCCCACCATCGGGGACTTGATATCTTTGTTGTCTTTGGATGCATCAACAACGCCTGAAGTGACCGGAAGAACGGCGCTTGCCGGTGCTTGGGGTGCAGGAAGGGATTCTACGGCATAATGAGTTGGCCCGCCCACGACAACGCCATCCGCAGATTTTTTAAGCTTAAGTTTGAGCCCGTCACGTTCAATCTCGATTTCATTGAGATTATTTTCATTCATCAGGGCAATGATTTCTTTAATCTCTTTTAAATTCATTTTTTGACCCTTTCGACGTAAATCCCGGTTCTGGTATCTACTTTAATGGTCTCGCCCTGTTGAATAAACAAAGGGACCTGAATAGAGGCCCCGGTATCAATTTTCGCCGGCTTGTACCCCGCCCGGGAAGAATCCCCTTTTAACCCGGGGTCAGCTTCTGTTACGGTCGCCATGATAAAATTAGGGACCTCCGCCTTGACTACCTGATTATTATACAAAATGGTTTCAACTTCCATATTATCCTGCAAATATTTAAACCCGTCACCTAATAATTGTTTAGTGATAACTGTGTCTTCAAAACTGGTTTGGTCCATAAAATGATATTCATCGCCCACTGCGTAGGTAAATTGCATGCGGCGGCGCTCTAAATCCGCCTCTTCAAGCGTCTCTGCTGTACGGTAGGTACGTTCCAAAACAGCCTCAGTACGGATATTTTTCAACCGCACACGTACAAACGCCGATCCTTTCCCGGGTTTGACATGATTAAGTTCTGTCACAAAAAAAAGCTGACCATCAACAACTAACCCCATTCCGGTTTCAAGTTCATTGATTGTAATAGCCACTTAACACCTCACATCCTTCCTGAGTTACTAAAACCATATCTTCCACCCTGATGCCGAATTGATTAGGGATATACACACCGGGCTCAACGGTGATTACCATCCCCGCTTCTAAAATACTGGTGCTTGTGCAGGAAAGCCGGGGAGATTCATGGATGTCCAATCCCACCCCATGACCTAAAGAATGACTAAAATATTTTGCTAACCCGAACTTGCGCAAAACCTTACGTGCTTGCGCATCCACTTGAGCTGTGGTAATACCGGGCTTAATAAGACTAATCGCCTCTCGTTGTGCCCGTGTGACGGCATCAAATACCTGAGAAACACGAGGCGCTATTCTACCCAAAAAGAAATTGCGTGTCAAGTCGGACTTATAACCGTTAATGTCAATCCCAAAATCCAATAAAACCGACTCATTGTTACGGATTATACGGTCGCTGACTCTAGCGTGAGGATAGCAAGAATTAGGACCGGAAGCAATAATGGGATTGAAAGAAAACTCAGCTCCATGAGACTTTACAAACCGCTCCAATTGTAAAGCCACCTGACGCTCCGTTACCCCAGGTTTCACCACTTTCTTTATAAAATCAATGGCCTTAAAATGCAGTTTTAAACAGTCTTTTATCTGGGCAATTTCTTCATCATCTTTAATTTCCCGCAAAGTTTCTACCAGACCTGTGACACCAACCAGCTTGGAACGTCTGGGGCAAAATTCCTTAAGTTTTCTCCAGACACCAAAATTGGTATGCCGCTCATCAAAACCTAAACGTTTGATCTTGCATCGTTTACAAAGCTCATTGAGTATCGGGTAAGGTATTTGGCTATACTGTTTAACACTAATGCCATGCAGCCCCTGGCGAGCTTGCAAGATGTAGCGGGAATCTGTCATATAGAAAGCTTTCAATTTAGTAACTAAAAGCCAGGACTCCACAGCCGGAAACTGGGTCAAATAGCGGATATTACTCTCATTGACAATTAAAAAGGCGTCAATATTCTTATGGCGGGAAAAATCTTCAACCAACTTTTTTAAACGTGGATTCATCATTTAATATCAGAATTATGTGTAGGGGCGGACCTTGTGTCCGCCCGATGGAGCGGGCCGAGACAAGCTCGGCCCCTACACCAAAAGCACCGGAATGCCGTCTACTATTGGGTATATATGCCGACAGCGTGTGCACATCAGGAAATTTGCCTTTTCATCCTTTTGGAGCTCAACAGGCCCTTGACAGGCAGGGCATGCCAACAGAGCCAGCAATTCTTTATCGATCAAAAGGCCCAATTGCTTCGAGGTCGCAAGGTTTTGCTTTTTCGCAGACGTCATTTCGATAAATCCACATAACGCAATTGTAGTTCATAAATAGAGCCATTGAGCAAATCATCTTCTTCTTTAGACAAGTTGCCCTTGGTTTTATCCCGTAAAATAATAAGCGTATCAATCAGGAATTTGGCCTGCTTGAGGTTTTTTTCCACCTTGTTGGTGATAGGATTAGGCATCTCGCCTAAAAAAATCATGGCCTGAAATCCAAGACTGGCGATGTAATTAAAAAAATCCAGTTGCGGCTCTCCCTCGGCGGTCGTCTTCTCTGCAGGTCCCTCTTGAGGGGTCTTAGGCGAAGATGCCAACGGCTGTCCGTCCGGGCCCAAAAGCCCGCTGTCCTTGTCAATACCATCACCAAAACGATTATGCAAATCCATATGTCACCCTTCCTCATTGTCATTCCCTTGATAAGCGGGAATCTATATTATTTTTCTATAAAGTGCATTACATTATCATTGGTTTTTAAAAAAGTCAACTTTTGAGTAACGCGAATTGTAACTCATACTGCGACAACTTTAGATCTTTTACAAAAACCGTCACTTTGCAGGCATTCTTCAGCGACTTGCCTGGCTGTCTTGTATCCCAAGAGCTTCCTGGGATAGTTATTC
>Ga0182027_10000209_pt1 | contig 97895 bp, 95 predicted proteins | sample 712E1DmetaG_FD_121300 | JGI IMG/M metagenome (GOLD analysis project Ga0182027, IMG submission 121300) | Permafrost microbial communities from Stordalen Mire, Sweden - 712E1D metaG (Illumina Assembly) | ecosystem: Environmental > Terrestrial > Soil > Wetlands > Permafrost | place: Sweden...
CAAGACCGCCAAGAAGGCCTTCGCCGAGGTCAAGGACCGCCTAGCCAAGCATCAGGCCCCCGGCTGGCTCTCACTCGACGTCGCTGGCATCCAGGGCAAGGTCCTCAACCGCCCGACGGCCGAGGAACTCGATAAGAGCTTCAACGTCAAGCAAATCGTCGAGTTCTACTCCCGCTAATAACCCCTAGCCGTTCTTGCGCCGCCGGCGATGGCTGATCTGTCGCGACCGGTGCCGCGGAACCAAGCGAGACCTATGGAAGAGATTCTTCTTCCGAACAAGATCGAAATCGTCCCCGGCGAGCACGAGAACGAGTCCATCCTGACGATGGAGCCGTTCTTCCACGGGTACGGTCACACCGTGGGCAACGCCATCCGGCGCGTCCTGCTGTCGTCCCTCCAGGGCGCGGCCGTGATCGCCGTCAAGATCAAAGGCGCCTCCCACGAGTTCCAGGCGATTCCCGACGTCAAGGAGGACGTTCTGGAGATTATCCTCAACCTCAAGCGCCTCCGTTTCAAGTGCTATTCCGACGAGCCGGTCAAGCTGACCCTCTCGGTCAAGGGCGAGAAGGAAGTGACGGCCGCTGACATCGCCAAGAACTCCGACGTCGAGGTGGTCAACAAGAAACTCCACATCGCGACTCTCACGGCCAAGAAGGCCGAGCTCGAGATGGAGATCACCGTGGCCAAGGGCCGCGGCTACGTCCCGACCGAGGAGCGCAGCAAGGAGAAGGCCGAGCTCGGTACCATCGCCGTCGACGCCCTCTATAGCCCGATCCGCAACGTCGGCTACAAGGTGGATGACGTCCGCGTCGGTCAGATCACGAACTTCGACAAGCTGACGCTCGTCATCGAGACCGACGGCACCATCGCGGCCGAGGAGGCCGTGCGCCAGAGCGCCAAGATGCTCATCAGCCACTTCGAACTGCTCGCCCAATTCGGCGGCGAGGCGACCCCGCTGGCCCCCGTCGAGGAGGAACAGGCCGAGGCGGAAGAGCCGACTGACGAGTCGCCCGAAGCGGAAGGGGAGTCGAAGTCCAAGAAGGCCTCCAAGAAGAAGAAATAAACGAATAATTCAAGACTATGCGGCATCGGGCGAACAAGGCCAAGCTGGGCAGGATGAAGGGCTCCCGCGAGTCTCTGCTCAAGAATTTGGCCACTTCCATCATCCTGTACGAGAAGGTGAAGACCACCAAGGCCAAGGCGAAGTTCGTCCGGCCGTTGGTCGAGAAGGCGATCAGCATCGCCAAGGTCAAGGACGTGAACACCATGCGCAAACTCAGCGCCATGTTCACCGTCAAGAACGTCGTTAAGAAGCTCGTCGAGGAGCTGGGTCCGAAGTATAAGGGCCGCAAGGGCGGTTACACCCGCACCACGGCGCTCGGTCGCCGCCAGGGCGACGCCGCGGAGATGGCTCAGATCGAACTTGTTTAAAGCCTATGCCGCGACCTGTCATTAATCGCAAGATCATCACGCTCGATGCCGCCGGGGTTCCCGTCGGCCGCCTTGCCACCAAAATCGCCACGATCCTGATTGGCAAGCACAAGGCCACCTACTTCCCGAACATCGATGCCGGCGACTTCGTCAGTGTCCTCAACATCAAGGGCATGAAGTTCACCGGGGCCAAGTCCGAGAACAAGGAATACTATCACTACTCCGGCTGGCCGGGCGGCATGAAGACGCGCTTGGCCAAGAACATCATGCCCCAGAAGCCAGAATGGATCATCCGTCAGGCTGTCGACCGGATGCTCCCGAAGAACACCCATCGCGCGCGCCGCATCAAGCGCCTTACCTTCGTCAAGTAATATGCCTACCGAAACCGCCAAGAAGCCCGCCTCGGCTAAAGCCGCTGAGGATAAGCCGGCCGTGAAGCGCGCCCCTAGGGCCGCCGCGGCGAAGCGCGCCCCGAAGGCCGAGACGTCCCAGCGCAGCTACATCTACGCCCTCGGCCGCCGCAAGTCCGCCATTGCCCAAGTCCGCCTCTTTCAGGACGGCTCCGGCAAAGTCACGTTCAACGGCAAGCCCGTCAAGGAATATCTTGGCGTCGAGGAACTGCACAACGCCGTGACCCTGCCCCTCAAGACGCTCGGACTGGATGCCACGACTGACCTCGTCGTCGTCGCTCATGGCGGCGGTCTCCGCGGTCAGGCCGAAGCCGCCAAGCTCGGCGTCGCCCGGTGCCTGCTCAAGATCAACCCCGAACTGCGCCCGGCGCTCAAGCCCCAAGGCTACCTGACTCGCGACCCGCGCGAGAAGGAGCGCAAGAAGTATGGCTTGAAGAAGGCCCGCAAGTCCCCGCAGTGGGCGAAGCGCTGACCTTGCACAAAACCACAACCGAAAACAACGAACCCCCGAGAAATCGGGGGTTTTTGGCATTTTTGAGCTTAAATCCTAAAAAAACAAACGAAATTTAGCATAACATATATTCAAAAACTTGTCAAGGGGCACTCCCTTTAGGCTAAAACAACCCTTTGAGCAGCCAGAGAGACAAGTGGTCGGAAAGGGTTGACGATTATCTCCAGAGATGATATATTGCTGTCAAATTTGACGGAATTATTTATGGAATGGAAACATCAAGAAGAAACCTTCCTGGCCCCGACCATGAGCCGAGAAAAGATGATGGCTTCTTTCATGCGTCAGGCATTTGGCAACCTCAAGGGCAAGTCGGTCATTGAAATCGGCTGCGGCAACGGTTACTGGACGCGCTTCTTCCGTGGCCTCGGCGCCAAGTCGTGCTTGGGCGTCGATAGTCTGGCCGATCAGATCAGGATTGCCGAACAGGACACGAAGGACCGGGGCATTAAGTATCTCAAGGCCGACGGCGTCACTCTCAAGCTTAAGGAGCATTTCGATGTCATCTACGTCAACCATGTTCTCGACGTACTGCATGACGCCAAGGCTCGGGCCCTCATTCGGACTTGCCATCAGCACCTGAAACCGGGCGGTCAGCTTGTCGTCGGCGCCTTCCATCCCGCCGTCTACGACTTCGGCTTTGTCAATGTTCGGACGGACGGCAAGTACCGGTATTTCCGCGAGGAGTCGCCGACTTACGCGTTCATCCGGAGATCCAACGGTGACATCGCCGAGCAGGTGGCCTACCACCGTTCGCTGGGTCGCCTCGCTGAAGTCATCTTGAGCTCGCCCTTCCTCATCAACGGCATTTGGGAGCCGCGCTACTCGGCCCGAGAGGCCGGTCAGAACGCGTATTTGAAGGAACGGGCTGAACACCCCACTCGCGTGATTTTCAGCGCCCGGAAGGTCAAGTCTTGAGAGTTAACTCCAGAGCCTGTCCTGACTACCCCTCCGCCCAGAGCTAATAGCTCTGGCCACCTCCCCTAACAGACCCCTCCGTCCAGAGCTCGCAGCTCTGGCCACCTCCCCTTTCAGGGGAGGATAAAAGGTAGACGTCTCTTTCCAGGGGGAGGGATATTTGTAAACGTCTCTTTTCAGGGGACAGGCTCTTTTGGGACATTGATTTTTTGCCCTTAAAGTGGCAGAATTGGCTCGATGTCCGTTACCCGAAATACGCTCTCTCTGCTCATCGGCTCAATCGCCCAGAAGGCGATTGCCTTCGGGTATTTCGCCCTAGTCGCGCGTTTTTTGGGCGTCGCGGACACGGGCAAATACTTCTTCGCCCTCTCCTGGACGCTCATCTTCTCCGTCGTCACCGACCTGGGGCTGACCTCGGTCTTGATCCGCGAGGTCGCCAAGAAGCCGGAAGGGACCGCCCGGCACCTGGGCCAAGTCATGACCATGAAGTTGCCGCTCGTGGTCCTGGCGGGGATTTCCGCCATCGTCGGGGCCTATCTCACCGGCGTGCGCGGCTTGACCCTCGGGCTCATCTCCTTCGGGACGCTGGTCCTGATGCTCGATGCGGTCTCGCTGACCTTCTACGGCGTCCTGCGCGGCCACCATCTGCTCAAGTACGAGAGCCTGGGGCTCGTCGTCGGCCAGTCGCTCACCCTAGTCCTCGGCGCCACCGTCCTGCTCCTGCATCTGCCGATGATCCTGCTCATGCCCGCGCTCATTGCCGGGTCGCTCTGGAACGCCGGCGCCTCGGTCTTCTTCGTCTGGCGTCGGCTCGGCGTCAAGCCGCGGTTCGGCTTCGACCGCGCTTTCGCCTGGACTCTCGCCAAGACCGCCCTGCCGTTCGCCCTGGCCGGCGGCTTCGTCAAGATCTACACCAGCGCCGACGTCATCCTGCTCAACCGCTTCGGCGGCGACGTGGCCGCGGGCCTCTACTCGGTGCCGTACAAGCTGACTTTCGCCTTCCAGTTCATCCCGATGGCCTTCACGGCCGCCCTGTACCCGGCGATGAGCCATGCCTTCGTCACCGACGAGCGGCGGCTCGGCGGCCTTTTCGCCAAGGCCCAGGCCTACCTCATGCTGATCGTCGCGCCGGTCGTGGCCGGCATGATGGCCCTGGCTCCGGAGCTGGTGCGCCTGGTCTACGGTAAGGCCTTCGCCGCCTCGGCCCTGCCGCTCCAGCTTCTCATTCCCGTCCTCGTCTTCATCTTCCTGGACTTCCCGGTCGGCTCGATGCTCAACGCCTGCAATCACCAGGTCACCCAGACCAAGCTCATGGGGGCGGCCACCCTCGTTTCGGTCATCATCAACCTCACGCTCATCCCGACTTACGGCGTCATGGCGGCGGTCGTCGCGAGCCTGTGTTCGCATGCCATCCTGTATGTCGGCGGGCTGCTCGCCGTCGGGCGTTTCCTGAAATGGCCGGTCGCCGTCTTCGCCTCTTCGGCCGCGCGCACGGCCCTGGCCGCCGGCCTCATGGGCCTCGCCGTCGTCCTGACGAAGTCGCACGTGCCGCTGGTCGTCGCCCTCGCCCTGGGTGCCGTGACTTACCCGGTCCTGGTCCTGGCCTTCCGGGCCTTCTCCATTCCCGAGGCTCGAGCCTTGCTTGGCCGCGCTTTCAAACGGGCCGTATGAAGAATTTGATGCTGCTCACGCTCGACTATCCGCCGGATGAGGGCGGCGTCGCCCGGTATCTCGCCGGGCTTTGGGGTGCCTTGCCTCCAGACATGGCGGGCGAGGTCCTGCGCCTGAAAGTGGGGACGCGCCGCCTGGAGTGGCTCGGCCTCTGGTTTCGGATTTGGCGTTCCGTCAGGGAACGGCGACCGGGCGGTCTGGTCATCTCGCACCTCCTGCCGATGGGTTATTTCGCGCTCAAGCTCAAGCTCCTGTGTCGTTTGCCCTACGTCGTCATCGTCCACGGCACTGATCTCAAGCGGGCGCGGCTCTCGGCTTGGAAGCGCTTCTGGGCGACTCGCATCCTTCGGAGCGCGGCTTTGGTCGTGGCCAACAGCGCCTTCACCCGCGACTTGGCGTCTGGATTCGGCGTCGAGGCCGATCGCCTGACGGTCGTTTATCCCGGCGTCAACGCAACCTTGTCAGACCCCGAAAACGTCCCGAGGCAACCGCATCGGCTCCTGTCGGTCTGCCGCCTGGTCAAGCGCAAGGGCGTCCTGCGCGTCCTGCGCATCCTGCCATCGTTGTTGACGAAGTTCCCGGACCTGAAATATGTCATAGCAGGTGATGGGCCGGAGTCGTCCAATCTCAAGTCCCTGGCGACCGAACTCGGCGTCGCGACGGCCGTGGAATTCGCCGGACCGGTGTCGGATGCGGAGCGCGAGCGCCTTTACGCCTCGGCCTCGGTTTTCGTCCTGCCCGGCACGGACGAGCCCGACGACATCGAGGGCTTCGGCATCGTCTTCATCGAGGCAGGACTGCGCGGCCTGGCGGTCGTCGCCGGCAATGTCGGCGGCACGGCGGAAGCCGTCCTAGACGGTCGGACCGGCCTCCTGATAAAACCCGGAGATTCGGCGGGCCTGACCTCGGCTCTGGAGCGGTTGCTCGCCCATTCCGAGGAGGCGCGGCTCATGGGGCTTGCCGGCCGGGCGCGCGCCCTGGCTGACTTCACTTGGGGTACCTCGGCAAAAAAGCTGGCTGAACGCCTGGCCAAACTATGATCTCCGTCATCATCCCGTGCTACCAGGATTCGGGATCCGTCGCCCGGTGCCTCGCCAGCGTCCTCGGCCAGACCGTCCAGGACGTGGAAATCATCGTCGTCGACGACGGCTCGACTGATGATCTTCGGGCGGCCCTGCGGCCCTACGCCGGGCGCGTCCAGCTCATCCGCCAAGAGAACCGCGGCGGCAATGCGGCCCGAAACCGGGGTTTCGCCGCCTCCAAGGGCGAGTTCGTGATGTTCTGCGACGCCGACATGCGCCTGCGGCCGGACGCCCTGGAGAAGCTGCTCACGGCCCTCGCCAGTCATCCCGAGGCCGCCTATGCCTACTCGTCCTTCCGGTTCGGCTGGAAGCTCTTCCGCTCCGGACCCTTCGATCCGGCGCATCTCCGGCGCGTCAATTTCATCTCCACCACCTCGCTCATCCGGCGCGCGAGCTTTCCCGGCTTCGACGAGTCCCTGCGCCGGTTCCAGGACTGGGACCTGTGGCTGACCATGCTGGAGCGGGGTGCCTTCGGCGTCTGGGTCCCGGCGACGCTCTTCCAGGCCGAGGTCAAGCGGGGGCGCATCTCCGCTTGGTTGCCCAAGGTGTCATATCGCGTGCCTTGGCGGCGGCTCGGCTGGCTGCCGAAGCGCATCGACGACTACGAGCAAGCGGCTTCGATCGTAAAGCGCAAGCACGGAATCCTATGAACGACACGAATATCATCGACCTCTCGGTCATCATCGTAAACTGGAAAGTCTCGAAGCTGGTCGCCCAGCTCCTGGACTCAATCGCCCAGGAGACCGCCGGTATCACGCTTGAGATTTTTGTCGTGGACAACGACTCGCAAGACGGCATGGCCGCCGTCGTCGAGGCCTTCCGACTTGAGCGCCCATACCTGCCGATCACGCTCATCCAAAACGACTGTAATCTCGGTTTTGCCGTGGCTTGCAACCAGGGGATTTACCGCTCGAGCGGCCGTCACCTCGTCCTGCTCAATCCCGACACGCGCGTCGTGGACGGCGCCTTGCAGAAGATGGTCGCCTATCTCGACGCCAATCCCAAGGTCGGCGTCGCCGGGCCGCGCCTGCAGAACGAGGACGGTTCGGTTCAGCCGTCGGTCCGCCGCCTGCCACTCCTCGCCGACCAGCTTTTGGTGATGCTCAAGATCCACCATCTCGCGCCCAAACTGCCCGCGCTCCTCGATTATCTCCACGCCGACTTTGACTATACTCGGGAGGCTGACGCCGAGCAGGTGATGGGCGCGGCTTTCTTCATCCGGCGCGAATGTCTGGAGGCCGTCGGGCCGCTCGATGATCGTTTTTTCACCTGGTTTGAGGAAGTCGATTATTGCCGCCGGGCCCTGTTGGCCGACTGGCTCGTCAGGTACACGCCGGTGGCCTCCATCGTCCACTTGGGCGGCGCCAGTTTCGGCCAGGAGCTCACGGCGCGCAACAACCTGCGGCACCTCTCGAGCGAGCTCAAATATTTCGCGAAGTATCACGGTGCCCAAGCCACTTTGGTCCTTGGCGCGGCTTTCGTGTTCGGCTTGGTCTGGTATGTGCCTTATCGTCTATGTCGGAAGATCGGAAAATCCCGTTGAGCGCTCGCTTTTGGTTCCGCGTCTTCGTCCTGTGCGGCGTCGCGGAGCTCTTGTCGTACCTGACCTGGTTCGTCCCGGCCCTGGCCTTGCCGGCGCTTCTGGTAATCTCGGTTGTCGCTTTATATCTGGCGTTGCGCGACCCCCGGCTGGGCTTCCTGATCCTGCTGGCGGAAGCCGTCATCGGCAGTCACGGTCATCTGATTTCCGCCGGATTGGTCTCGTTGCGCATGGTTCTTTTCGCCGCCGCCATCATCGGTTGGGCGGTGGACGTGATTAGGAAACGCCGCCACGCCGAACTCTGCCGCCTGCCGTTAATTTTGCCGCTCTGTGCCGTGGCCTTGGCCGTCGTCTGGGGCGTGGTGCGCGGTTTGGTGGCCAGTCATGGCCTTGGCGCGGTCGTGGGTGACGCCAACGCCTACGCCTTCATCCTGGCGGTGCCGATGGCCCTTGATCTCTTTCGCCGGAGCGAGGACCGCGAGCGCCTGAAGGATGTTTTTGTCGGGTCAGTACTTTGGTTGGCTGTCGCCTCGGTGGTCTTGCTCTATCTTTTCTCTCATAACTTCAGCGTCTGGCTCGTCGACCTGTACCAGTGGCAGCGACATTTCCTCCTGTCGGAGGTGACCCGTCTCGGCACGACCGCCTGGAACCGCGTCTTCGCCGCCTCGGACTTGTTCTTGATCCCGGCCCTCGTCATCGGCGTCTTTCAAGTTCGGTCCGGCAGCCGTAAGACGTGGCTTTGGTCCGCGTGCCTCGCGGCGGCGTTCCTGCTGTCGTTCTCGCGGAGTTTCTGGTTGGGCCTGTTCGCCGGAGCCGTCGTCCTGGTCGCCGTTCTTTTCCGGCGTCGGGCGTTGCCGTTCAACCGACTGAAAAGTCTCGTCCTGGCGGCACTCGTCGTCCTGGCCGCGGGAGCCGTGATTCTCGCCGTCCTGGCGTTCCTGCCGTGGCCGGCTTCGCGTGGTGGTGTCGATTTGAGCGCCTTCAGCTCGAGGTTCACCGCTTCCGACGCCGCTGTCTCAAGCCGCTGGAACATGTTGCCGGCGCTATATAAAGGCATTGGGGCGCATCCCCTCGGCGGCGCCGGCTTCGGCGCGACCGTGACCTACAAGTCAGACGACCCGCGCCTCATCAGCCTCTATCCCGGCGGCGTCATCACGACCGGCGCGATCGAGTGGCAGTACCTGGAGATCTGGCTGAAGCTGGGGTTGCCGGGCCTCTTGGCTCTCGGCTGGCTGATTGTCGCGATGCTGCGTCTCTGCTGGCAGTTCTTGCCACGTGGACGCGAAGCGTCTTTACGTGGACCCCAAAATCAAAACGACGGCCTGGATATCCCGGCCGCCGCCTTCCTGTCATTCGTCGCCTTTGTCGTCCTCAACGTCTTCACGCCTTACTGGAATCATCCTTTGGGCTGGATGTACTTGGCGCTTTTGTCGGCGTTTCTGGTTGCCCCAGGACCGACCCGACCAGCGTCGGATGGCCGTTGACCAGGCTCCGGCCGTCGGTCTCACTCTTGCCTTCCAGCTGGACGCGCTCCAGGAGGATTGAGCCGCGCCCGCAATTGACCGCCAGTCCTTGGGTCGAGGCGCAGACCAGCCCCGGCAGGCTGTTGGCGTTGCAGTTGACGGTCGGGTGCAGGAGGGACGCTTTCTTGACCAGGATCTTGGTCGGCGCGCCGGCCGGAGCCGTCCAGGTCGTCCAGGCCGTCGGCCAGGGGGTCATGGCCCGCACGTGATGCTCGATGATGTCGGCGTCTTTTGACCAGTCGATGCGCCCGTCGTCCTTGGAGAGCTGCTTCGTCACCGTCATCCCGTCGTTGGGCTGGGGCACAGACTTGATCTCGCCGGCGAGCCAGGCTTTGAGCGTCGTGGCGACCAGTTCGGCGCCGACGTCGGCGAGCCTCGTCGTGAGCGTCGCCGTCGTGTCTTCGTCCTTGATGCAGGTTTCCTGGGTCGAGAGCGTGGGGCCGGTGTCCAGCCCCTCGTCCATCAGCATGATGGTGATGCCGGTCTTGGTCTCGCCGGCGGCGATGGCGGCCGAGATCGGGCTGGCCCCGCGGTATTTCGGCAGGAGGGAGGCGTGGACGTTGAGACAGCCCAGGCGCGGCAACGCCAAGATCTCCTTCGGCAGGATCTTGCCGTAGGAGGCCACGACGTAGGCGTCGGCTTTCTCCTGGGCCAGGCGCAGGGGCGCGGCTGGGTCCTTCCGGAGCGATTCCGGCTGGAAGACCGGGATGCCCAGTCGCGTCGCGACTTTCTTGACTAGGGGCGACGTCAGGATCTGATGGCGCCCGACCGGCTTGTCCGGCTGGGTGACGACCAAGGTGACCCGGAAATCGGGGTGTTTGGCCAGGGCTTCGAGGCTGGGCACGGAGAACTCCGCCGTGCCGAAGAAGACGATGTTGTTCAGATGTTTGCGCTAAATACTTTTTTGGCCCGATCCACGTAGAGGATGCCGTCCAGGTGGTCGAGCTCGTGCTGGAGCACGCGGGCGAAGAAGTCCCGGGCCTTGAGCTTGATTGGCGCGCCCGTGCGGTCCAGGGCCGACAGGTGGAAGACCTTGTGGCGCCGCACCAGCCCAAACTTGCCGGGGACCGAGAGGCAACCTTCCTCGTCGTCGGCCATGCCCCAGGAGTGTCGGGTGACCATGGGGTTGATGACGACGTGCGGCGTCGATTTGTCGAGGGCGACGAAGACCCGGACCTGACGGCCGACTTGAGGGGCGGCGAGACCGACGCCGTCAGCCTGGTGCATGGTCCGCAGGAGCTCGTCAATCCAGGCCTGGAAGTCGGGCTTGGTTATCTCTTCCGGCAGGACCTCGATGGACCTTTCGCGGAGTTTTGGGTTGGGCAGGGTTAGTATGGGAAGCATGAATTTCGTTCTTCGTCTTGGATTTTACGCTCTTTTTTACGGGTCGTCGAGGTGCTTTCGGAGTTTTCGGGGCCAAGGGGTCTTTGGGTGCGCCAGTCAGCCACATGAAGAGCTTGCGGGGGTTGCGGGCGTTGTTCACATCTGACTTCATTGAGGCGAAGGCGGCCCGGGCCCGGGCGATGCCCAGTCGCTTCACGACGCCTAGGTAGGTGCCGAACCGGTTGCCCGGCCCGCTGGTCGGCTCGGCGAAGTACCGGCACATCTCGTCGGCCAGGACGTGCGCCTCGGAGTGGAGCTTCGTGTTGCCCCCGGCGCTTTGGAAATTCTTGAGGACGCTGCCGATGCCTTCCATACTGACCTAGTTGAAGTGGTGCCGGGCGACCAGGGTGCCGACGCCGAACGGCGCCTCATAAGACAGGATCTCGGGGCGCGTGCTGATCTTGTCGAGGATGCCGGCGTAGGTGACGAGCGTCGAGAGGCCGCATTCGCCGGCGGCGAGCACCAGTTCCGGGTCGAGATTGAGCAAGCCCGAGACGTTGTTGTTCTCGAGCAGCTGGACGATCTTCTCGTCGAAACCCTGGGCGCGCGGCTCATAGCCACCGGGGGCGTCGTTGGTCAGGCGGTGCGAGAGCTCGGCCGAGGCCAGGACGGCGATCCGGCGGTGACTGCCCACGAGGGCTTCCTGCAGGGCGCGGCCGAACTCGAAATGCGTCTTGAGCGGCAGGAGCGCCGGGGAGATGGGGACGACCGCGAAGGGCCCCAGCTTGCCGGCGAGACAGCTAAGCGGCACCACCGTCCCGTAATCCAGGCCTTCCTGCGAGCGGAGTCGGAGCGGCAACCCGGCGGCGTCGACGGCGTTCTTGATCTCGTGCATCAGCCCCAGGTCCGCCCGGCAGGCGAGGGTGTGATCGAAGACCCCGAACTCCTTGAGGTTGCAGGCGTAGTGCTCGTTCAGGTCCAGCGTGAAATGGTCAGCGGCGACGGCGCCGTGCGGCGAGATGATCACGATGGCGTCCGGTTTTGATTCCAGCAGGGCCGTCTCCAGCTTGGCGAGGGCCTCGGTGGTCTTGTGCAGGCGCGCCAGGTGCTCCCGTCCGATGGATGGCAGGAGGAGCGGCGAGTGGGGGACGATGGCGGCGAAGGTGAGCATATGGGGATGGTCTCTTAGTTGTTCGAGGCTACCAATTGAGCGTCGGGAATCGCGGTGATGACCGCCGGGCCGAGCGGGTGGATTTCCAGAGCCTGGTCGCTCGTGACAATGACGTGGTCCAGCGAATAGCCGAGATGAGTCAGGACGTCCGGCGAGGCGAAGGGGCGGCGGGTGCCGTTGGAGATGACGTAGATGGTGCCGTTCGCGACTGGGCTGGTCACCAAGGTGCCGTCCTTGAATTTCACGGGGTCGCCGGCAGGCAGGGCGTCGAGGAACGACGTGGAGACCGACGAGAGCGTCTTGCCGGGATAGTCGGCTTTCATGATTTCGGCCGAGAGGATGGGATATTTCTTGCCGGACTCGACGTAGTAGACGTTGCCGCTCTTCTTGTCCTGGAGCAGGGCCCCGGTCGGGTAGGCGCTCTTGAGAGTGATGGGCGTGCCATCGGCGTAGTCCGCGAGGTCGGCCGGGCTGACGTTGTTGATCTCCTCGGGGTTGAAGCCGATGGCCCGGAAGACTTTCATCGACACGATGGGCCGCTTGAAGTTGCCGGAGAGCAGGTAGATGCCGCCGGTCTTGGGCGTCCGGACCAGGGAGTAGTCGGCGAACTTGATGCTTGAGCCGGTCGGGTATTGGGCTAGGGTCGCGTCGTCGACCGTGATGACTTGGCTCTGATCGACTCGGCTGTAGAGGGCGCTCTTGGAGGCGAAGGGCCGCTTGAATCCGTTCTGGACCAGGTAAGCCTGGCCGTCGGGGCCTTGGAGGAAGGAGCCGTCGGGATATTGCGACTGGAACCAGCTCGCCCAGATGTTCGCGAGCAGGGTGTTGCCGTGGAGGTGGGGCGTGTAAGTGTAGAGCATCGCCGTTGCCACGTTGGCGGGGATGACCGGCCGGTTGTCGATGATGGCGACTTCGCCGGGCTGGTAGCCGAAGGTCCGGCGCACGCCCTGCTGGTCCTTGGCGTAGAAGTACTGGACGTATTCGGCGGCGTTCATGATCTGGCTGGCGAAGCCGCGATGGGCCTGCCAGTGCGGGTCGTCGCAACCGCTGCCGTCCGGCCGGCCGTAGCCCGTGGCCCAGTCCAGCTGGCACTTCGAGGGATTGGGGTCGGTCACCAGGCTCTGCTCCTTCTGGATCAGGGCCAAGAGGTACTTCTGGCTGACGCCGTAGACCTTGCCGTAGTAGGCGATGAGCGCCCCGGGCGTCTTGGCTTTGCCGTCCATATCCGTGAAAGTCCGGCTGGCGATGCCACTGTGATGGTTGACCAGGAAATTCTGGGCGTAGTCAGCGGGGAGCTTGGTGTCGAGCAAATCGCTGTCAGCCAGGATGATGTTGGGATTGAACAAGTCCGCCGCCAGGGCCGGCTGGGGGATTGAGGTGTAGAGCAGAGACAATACGCTCAAGATAGCGAAAAAACGCCTCATAATGAGCTTATCTTAGCACGATAAGCTGTAAAGAATCAACTCAATGCACCCTCCGCTGAAAGGGGAGGTGGCCAGAGCTGTGAGCTCTGGACGGAGGGGTCTGTTGCGGGGCGGAAAAGGAGTGAGGAATTCAGTACCACCGGCCGTCCCGGCAGCCGCCCACGGCAGGTTCGCCAATCGGCGAACCCTCGCGTCCCTGAAAAGAGACGTCTACCTATTATCCTCCCTTGGCAAGGGGAGGTGGCCTGAAAGGCCGGAGGGGTAGTCGGGCACCTGCCGTTGTCGTCAGCCGGGCCGTCCGACCAACACCATGCCAAAGCTCCCCGAGTGCCCCGCCCGCCCGGCCGCCCCAGAAGCCTAGAAAGGAATGGGGTCTGGCTCACCGGTGTCCAGAAGTGCGACCTGGACGTCGAAATGGCCGTCGACCTGATAAAGGAGCGTGATTTTTACGACAACATCGTGCTCTTTTCCGGCGACGGCGACTTGATGTGCGCGGTAAAGTACCTCAAGGATGAGTACGGCAAGTCCTGCATTGTTTTCGGGGCTCGCGACCACATCGGGCGGGAAGTCATCGATGCCAAGACTTCAGGCACCATCGACGCCGTTTGCTATGCTGAAGACTTCGAGTATCGGCTGAACAGGGGCTGGCAGAATCGCTAAAATCTCAAAAGGCCGCCCTTGTGGGGCGGCCTTTGATCAAAATCGGGCAAGCTCACAGCTTACGATGACAGAATCTCATGCCGGCACAAGGTTTGTCAACAACCCACCTAGCGATAAACAGAAATCCCGGTCGCTTACCCTTGCGGGCAGGAGTACCGGGACCTATGCCAATAGTATAGGGGTACAGTTCAGCTTGCCTCATTCTAGATGGGGCCAGCGGGTGGCGCGGTTACGGGGCCCCCGAAGCGGGCACAGGCTGTTAGCCGAGCACCTTCGGGGTGGTAACCGCGACAGGACCCGCCAACAGCAGAATATTGGTATGGGGTCAGGCACCCCGGAGCCAGGTCTTTGACCCGGACACCGGTGAGCCAGACCCCATTCGTTATTTTGCCTTATTTAAGCCGTGTTTTCGTCTCTCCACCTTTTGACGGGAAAGTGCTAACATTGCCCTGATATGCAAAACACCTCTCGCCAAGCCAAAATCAGCCTTATCGTCGCCATCACCCTGCTCAACCTAGGGTTGGCCGTCGGCGTTCACCTGGCTTTCGGGTCCGGCACCTCGGCCGACGCTGCCCTGAAGCCGGTCGCGCCCAAGCCCCAGGTCGTGAGCGAGGAGGAGCGGATCATCGCCCTAGTCGCCAAGACCAGCCCGGCGGTCGTCTCCATCCTGGCCGAACAGAAGGCCACGAACTCGACTTACAACGTGGGCAGCGACGGCACCATCACGCCGGACTCGTCCGCCACCGGGACTTACGAGGAGTCCGGGCGCGGCACGGGCTTCCTGGTCTCGGCCGACGGCATGATCGTCACCAACCGCCACGTCGTGGATGACCGGAGCGGCAAGTACACGGTCTTCCTCGCGGACGACCGGCAGTTCGACGCCAGCATCCTGGACATCGATCCCGTCAACGACCTGGCCCTCATCAGGATTGACGCGACCGGCTTGCCCTACCTCCAGGTCGCGCCGACCGACACCGAGCGCGTCGGTGAGGACGTCGTCGCCATCGGCAACGCCCTCGGCAAGTACTCCAACACCGTGACGCGCGGCATCCTCTCCGGCGTGAACCGCAGCCTTGAGGCTGACGACCCCCGGAACGGCGCCGTCGAGCAGCTGGACGACATGCTCCAGACCGACGCCGCCATCAACAGCGGCAACTCCGGCGGCCCCTTGCTCAACAGCGCCGGGCTCGTCATCGGCGTCAACACCGCCGTGGAGACGAGCGGCAGCGATTTGGGCTTCGCCATCCCGGCTTCGGAAGTCCGCTCGGACCTCTCGTCCTACGCCCGCTACGGATCCATCTCGCATCCCCGGTTGGGCGTGCGCTATGTCATGGTCACGCCCGAAGTCGTCAAGGAGGACAAGCTGACCGTCAAGTACGGCGCGCTCGTCACGGCTGACCCCGACCTCCCCGCCGTCGTGCCGAATGGGCCCGCCGACAAGGCCGGCGTCAAGCCCAACGACATCATCCTGGAGGTGGACGGTAAGAAGCTCGAGGGCCAATGGACGCTCGCCAAGGCGATTGGGGCGCGGAACATCGGCGATTGGGTCAAGCTCAAGGTCCTGCACGGCGATGTCACGCTGAATCTCTCGGCACTGCTCGACGCTCATCTGCCTTACGGATACTAAAGAGTCTAGAGTCTACCCCATGTTCCGACGTGAAAGTTGGCAAGCGTCTTGGCATCATTATCAGAAGCCGATTCACGTCGTCGGCTGGTTTGCGCTCTTCGGCATCGTCGTCACGACCGGCACGGCCTTGATCATGGCCGATGACCCGACCCAGGTCGAGGCTGACTTGGTGGTCCCGGCCATCATTCGGACCGCCAATGCTCCGACCGCTGCCGCAGTCGAGACTGACGTGACCATCATGGCACCGACGAACGTAGTCCCTCCGCCCGCGCCGCCCGCGCACGCGACGATGCCCAAGGAGGTCCGCGGCTTCTACATGACCAGCAACACGGCTGGCTCGGCCAAGCTCCGTCACAACCTTTTCGAATACGCCAAGCGCAACGATCTCAATACCGTGGTCATCGACATCAAGGATTCCGACGGCAACCTGGCTTTCGGCACCCAGGACCCGGCGCTCCAGGAGGCCGTGCACGCGCGCCCGACCATCAGCAATCTCGACGCCGTCCTCACCGAGGCCAAGAGCTACGGCCTCTACACCATCGCCCGGCAGTTCGTCTTCCAGGACCCGGCCTACGCCCAGCGTCACCCCGACCAGGCCGTGCTCGGCGCGGACGGCAAGGTCTGGCAGGACTATAAGGGCATCTCCTGGGTCGACCCCGCCGCCCAGAAGGCCTGGAGCTACAATATGGAAGTCTCGGTCGAGGCCTATCGGCGCGGCTTCGACGAGATCCAGTTCGACTACATCCGCTTCCCCTCGGATGGCAAGCTCTCGACCATTCACTACGCCGTCTGGGACGGGAAGAAGCCCAAGGAAGAGGTCATCGGCGACTTCTTTCGGTACATGCATCAGGAGCTGGAGGTGCGCCGCCAGATCACGATCTCGTTCGACCTCTTCGGCTTCGCCACCTGGTACCGTGACTTTGACATGGGCATCGGCCAGCTTCTGACCAACGCCCTGCCGAACTCGACGGCGGTCTCGGCCATGGTCTACCCTTCGCACTACCCGCCGGGGACCTTGAAGTACGCGAACCCGGCGGATCACCCCTATGAGATCGTCCAATACAGTTTGGCGAAGGCCAACTCGCTTACGGACGACTACCAGGCGGCTTGTGCCAACGGCATCGCTAAGTTCGTCGTCAGCGCCTCCGGGACCCAGCCCGTCATCGCCATGCCCTGCGGCGTCACCTTGGCGCGCGAGCGGCCGTGGCTCCAGGCCTTCGACATCGGCGCCGTCTACACCAAGGACCTCATCAACGCCCAGATCAAGGCGGCGCGGGACGAAAACGCCGGCGGCTGGCTGCTCTGGAACGCCCGGAACGTCTATCGCGACCTCAAGTGACGCTTATGAACGTCAAGTCGACGCGACTGTCGCTCGTCATCGCCACGGTTCTCCTCGGCCTCCTGGCCGGCGTGATTTCGGCGCAGGCCGCCGAACTCAACATCGTGCCGATGGTCGGTGGGGGATTCATCGAGCTCACGACCGGCGCGACCGGCGCGACGGCGGCGGAAGCCCGGGCGAAAGCGGAAGCCTTGCCGGCCCAGGCCAATATTGGGACGGTGATCACGACGGCGACCTCGACAGCACCGGCTGTTGCCGCCGCCCCGCCCACCCCCGTTATTTCCGACCCCGACCAGATTGCCGATGCCTCGGCAACTCCGGAACAGCCTGGAACTTCCATCGCGATTTCGCCCGCGCCCTCGCCGCTGCGGGACGCCGTGACCCGCGGCCGGGCCCTGATCGCGGCCAAGATCCAGGCGGAAGCGGCCAAGTTGAAGAAGCCGCGTACCGTGACTTCGACAGACTCTCCCGTCAATGTGACCCTGGCGGTCTGGCACGCCCAGACCGGCGAGGTTCAGCTCGTGAACCTGGTCAAGAGCGGCACCAAGGTCAAACCGGATGACGACACTGACTTGAGCATCTCGGTCGGTCGTTCCAACGGCGTCAATTCCGAGTTCGTCGTCGCCGGGACTGACGATTCCTACGTCGTGGCCGCCCAGTTGCCGATTTACAAGGAGAAGTGGCTGACCAAGAAAAAGAAAGTTTACGAGGTCACGGACGTCGTCTATTCGCCGTATTCCTCGAAGCTCGACACCGCCGACACCGTCGCTTGGGGCCGGGACACGCTGAACGGCTACGTGAACGACGTCTATGCCGAGCTTCGCGAGAGCGACGTGAAGAGCCGGGCCTTCCCGGGCCGCCTGCTCGCCGACGTCATCGATCCTGACTTGGCGCGCGCCATCGTCCTCATCGAGCACTTGAGTCCGCAGTCGATGCAAGGCGACCCGACCGGCGCGGCCGAATCGGTCCTGGTCACGATGGCGCTCAACCAGGAGGACACTTACGCCTACTCCCGTTCCACGGCCGGGGCCATGGGCCTGGTCCAGTTCATCCCGAGCACTTACAAGCTGATCGCCAAGCGCGCCGAACTCCAGCTCAACCCCAATTTCGAGCAGGGCATGAGCGACCCCCACAATGCCATCAAGGCCGAGGTGGCGTATCTCGACGCCTCGCTCGCCGACATGCCCCTCTCGGTCCGCGACCTCCTATACGTCAACCCGTCGAGAGTGGCGGAATACCTGGCGGCGGCCTACAACGGCGGCGACACGCGCGTCCGCAAGGCCATTGCCACTTGGGGCGAGACTTGGTCCGCGGATCACTCAGCTGAAGTCGCCTCGCTCTCGGCCCAACACAATTCGCTCGCCAGCCAGATCAAGTCGCTCAAGGCGCAAGTCAAGAAAGCCAAGACCGCGACGGTCGCGAAGAAGCTCAAGAACGACCTTTACCTGGCCCAGAAGAAGTACAACTCGGTCACGGCTACGTTGACGGCGGATCAAAGCGGCACCCTGCGCGTCGAGACCGTCGGCTACGTCCAGAAGCTCCGGGCGGCCCTGAACTACCTCAAGCCCGTCCAATTAGACGCGACCCTCGCCTCCGCCTCCTGACGCGTGCTAAAATGAGGGGTATATGAGGAAATATCTTCGCCCCCTCGTCGTCGTGTCGTTTTTGCTGATGTTCGTGGCACCGGTCGCGGTTTCGGCCGCCGTCCCTTCCGGCTCGCTGATCAAGGCCTCCGGCCAGGCGGTCTATTACGTCAAGGACGGCAAGCGCTACGTTTTCCCGAACGAGCGCATTTTCTTTTCCTGGTATCAGGACTTCTCCTCGGTCACCGTCGTCACGGACACTGACCTCGCCGGTTATCCGCTCGGCGGCAACGTGACTTACCGCCCCGGCGCCCAGATGGTGAAGCTCCAGACTGACCCCAAGGTCTACGTCGTCGCTCCCGGCGGCGTCCTGCGGCCGATCGCCAGCGAGTCGGTGGCGTTTAGCCTGTTCGGCGCCGGCTGGAATCGCAAGATCGACGATCTCTCTGACGCTTATTTCTTCGACTACAAGGTCGGCGCGGCCGTCGTGACGGCCACGGACTACGATTTGGCCGCCGCCCAGGCCGTAAAGTCCATCGACGACGACCTCGACTCGCGCGGCGCCGCCACGCCCGTCGTCACCCAGGATTTCACGGCCGTCAATCTTGGCACCTGGAACGACCCCAAGACCTGGAGCGCCAAGAGCCGCCCGACCGCCGGCGCCAAGGTCGTCATCCCACCGGGCGTCAAAGTCATCTTCGACGCTGCCTCCACGCCCGAGCTGAAGTCCGTCGACGTCCAGGGCGAGCTCGACTTCTGGGCCGCGGGCCGGACCTCCCTCAACCTCTCCGCCAAGACCATCAAGGTCTCCGGCGTCTTGGACATCGGCTCCGCCGCGACCCCCTGGCCCGCGAACCTCACCGCCAGCCTGGACCTGACGGGCCAGAGTTCCGCCGTCGACGCCGAATCAGGCCTGACCGTCGCGAACGGCGGCTTGGTCGAGCTCGTCGGCGCGCCGGTCATGACCGCCTGGACGACGCTCGCCGCGCCCGCCGCGAAAGGAGACTTGCAGCTGGCCCTTGCCGCGAAAGTCGCCGACTGGCCGGTCGGCGGCCGCGTCCTCGTCACCTCGACTTCGCGCAACCGCCAGGAATCCGAAGTTCGCACGATCACCAAGGTTGACGGCGCCAACGTCTCCCTGGATTCAGGGCTGGGCTTCAGTCACGCCGCTGACCCCTTCCTCGCGGCTGAAGTCGCCCTGCTCGACCGCAACGTCAGCATCACCGGCGCGGGCGGCGGCGTCGGCGGCCATGTCGCCGTCACGGCTGGCGGCCGGCTGAAGCTCACGAACGTCGCCCTGCGCGGTCTCGGCCAGCCCGGAGACGTCGGTGCTTCCGCCCTGGTCTTCGACGGCGTCGGTGACGCCTCGACTTCCATCGTCAGCAAGATTGTCATCGAGGATTCCAGCAACCGCTGCGTCACGGCGCGTTATTCCGACCGTCTCGCCGTGGCGGATTCCGTCTTCTATCGCGTCCAGGGTCCTTGCCTCGTCGGCGAGACCGGCGCCGAGAGCGGCCTCACTTTCCGCCGCAACCTCATCGCCTCGGTCGCGCCCGGTTCGGCGGCGACTGCTGACCTCGTGCCGGCCGGCGTGCTCCTGCACAACCCCGACGCGACCGTCGAGAACAACGTCGTGGCCGGTTCCGACGGCATGGGCTACTGGTACTGGCTGAAGAACGAAATCACCCGGCCGGACGGCCGCAAGTTCCAGCCGCGCGAGACCCCGCTGGGGAGCTTCTCGGGCAATGCCGTCCAAGCCGCCGCCAAGTCCGGCCTCTTCGTCGACGACGTTGACGGCAAGTCCGACTACGCGCCGTCCGCCAAGGCCGTCTTCACCGGCTTGCGCGCGGTCCAATCCGGCGACTACGGCTTCTGGGCCCGAGGCAATGGCCTGGAAGTCTCCGGCGCCTTCTTGGGCGACAACCGCGTCGGCGGTTCCTTCGCCGCCTTTGGCGCCACCTTCAAGGACTCGACCGTCCAGGGCGACCCCGATTCCGCCTCCAGCACGCTCGTGAGCCAGGCTGGTTTCGTCTACCAGGACGGCCCAGTCAACGTGAGCGGCGTCACCTTCAAGAACCTCCTCTCGACCCCGAAGCGCTCCTTCTCGGCGTTCAGCTGGCGCGAGAAGAACGACCTGCTGACCGACCCCCTGAACGCCTATCGCAACATCAAGCTCGTCAACGCCCAAGAATGGCTCGCCGCGACCCCGACGACCGCCGCCGAGCAGATGTCCGTCGTCCGCGACCTCGACGCCGGAAAAACCGTGACGCCCAAGTCAGATTTCCTGAATTTCGGCTGTAACCCGGCCTCCGGCAACGTCCAAAACTGCCCCGACACTTACGCCCAGCTCCAAGTGGCCCTGCGCGAGGCGTCCTCGACCCGGAACGTCGCGCTGGAACGCCAGGACGGGAAGGGGATCGTCCGTCTGGAGCCCGGCAACGCCTTTGACGGCGTCTACGCCTACTTCACCGTCGCCGAAGGGGAAGCCTATCGGCTGACGGCCCCGGACGCCACTAGCCTCTCGCTCAATTATTCAGGCGCGACCAAGCCCCTCGACATCCGCCTGGCGGTCGGCGGCGATTACCAGGTCAGCCAGTCCCTGGGCTCGACCTGGACCTACGACCAGGCCAAGGGCGAGGTCGATCTCAAGATCGTCCCGGGCGACTACGTCAACGTTCAGTGGTAACATTCCAGCATGGTCAGCATCATCTTCCACCTCATCCTGACTTTCGCGCTCATCTGGTACCAGCGGCGCCAGGATTTCCGGCCGCGCCCCTGGGCGCTCACGGCTTTCTGGTACGTCGTGAGCATCTTGATGGCCCTAGTCGAGTCCAATACCATGACGGGCCAGTGGTTCTCCGGGCTGTTCATCCAGGGCCTGATCGTCGGGCTGTTCTACCTGCCGGCGGTCTTTTTCGCCTTGAGGCTAGCCCGACGCTGGCATGACGGCCTCTGGCGGCCGTTCCTGGCATTCCTGGGCTTCTCGCTGGTCTGCACGCTCGTGGTCGCGATTTTCCTGGCCTACGCCCCTTGGGCGCGCGGCTTCGCCTGATTCCCGTCAACCTATGATCCGTTACGATTACCAGGACATGATGCGCTCCCGGGTCGGCTCCGAGGGAGTCGACGCCGCCGATCTTGCCGCCCTAGCCGGCCGCTTGGCCCAGGCCCGACTGGCCCTGGACGCCCAGCGCCAGGAGGGGAAGCTCGGCTTCTTCGACGTGCCGAAGAGTCGCCCCAGTCTGCACCCGATGCTTGAGACCCTGACGGCCCTGCCACCGGACGTCGAGACGCTCGTCGTCGTCGGCATCGGCGGCTCGCTCCTGGGCGCCCAGGCGATTCATCGGGCGCTCGTCGGACTGGCCAAGCCGAGGTACCGCCACCTGAAAGTAGTCTTCGCCGGCGACGCCGTCGACCCCCAGGCATGGCTCGACTTCGACGCCTCGATTGACTGGCAGCACGCCGCCGTGAACGTCATCTCAAAGAGCGGCGACACCATCGAACCGATGGCCATCTTCATGCTTTGCCGCGAGCGTCTCGTCAAGGCACGCGGCGCGGCGGGCGCGGCGAAGCGCATCGTCGCCACGACGGACGCGGAGCGGGGGACACTTCACGACCTCGCCCGACGCGAGGGCTATGCCACCCTGCCGGTCCCGGGCAACGTCGGCGGCCGCTTCTCGGTCCTGACCCCCGTCGCCGCCTTTCCGCTGCTCGCCGCCGGGATTGACATCGAGGCTCTCTGGGCCGGCGCGGCCGAGGAAGCCGAGCGCTTCTGGATGGCGCCGCCGTCCGAGAACCTGCCCATGACTTTCGCCAGTCTGCAGTACCTCCTCTACCGCCAGGGCAAGACCGTCTCGGTGCTCATGCCCTACGTCCAGCGCCTCCAGCTCCTGGGGGCCTGGTATCGCCAGCTCTGGGCCGAGAGCCTCGGCAAGAAAATCGACCGCTCCCGGAAGGTCGTGAACGTCGGGCCGACGCCCATCGCCGCGCAGGGGCCCGCCGACCAGCATTCGCAGGTCCAGCTCTATAATGAAGGGCCGCACGACAAGAGCGTGACTTTCGTCGAGGTCGACCGCGAGGTCGTCGACGTGAAACTGCCGACGCCGTTCCCGGATATCGAGGGTTTGGCCTATTTCGGTGGTCACGCCTTGGGCGAAATTGTCCGAGCCGAGCGCGCGGCGACGTCCGAGGCGCTCACCCTGAACCGCCGACCCAACGGCACCTGGCACCTGCCGGACCTTTCGGCCCGCTCGGTCGGTGCCCTGCTCCAGGGACTCATGATCGCCACCGCCGTCGCCGGCGAGCTCTTCGACGTCAACGCCTACGACCAGCCCGGCGTCGAGGCCGGCAAGCGCGCCATGTATCGCCTGCTCGGCCGCGAGGGTTTCAAACAATAAAACATATGCGCATCATCGACATCACCGTCCCTCTCAAGCCCGCCATGGCCTGTTTCCCCGGTACGCCCTGCCCGGAGTTCAAGGAACTGCGCAATCTCGCTAAGGACGGCAAGGAGATCTGGGAGTTTGGCATGACGACCATCACCGGCACTCATATGGAGGCGCCGAGCCACTCGATTCGCGGCGGCACGACCATCGACCACATTGACCTCATGAAGTGCCTGGGGCCGTGCGAGGTCGTCGACGTGACCGGCAAAGACGGGCTCATTTCCATATCCGAGGTCCAGCATCTCAAGACGCCACGTGTCCTCTTCAAGACCGGCAACTCCAGTTTCATCCGCGAGGACAAGTTCTATGACGACTTCACCGCCCTTTCGCTCGAGGCGGCCGAGACCCTGGTCAAGAACGGCGTGACGCTCGTCGGCTTGGACTACTACGGCGTCGAGCGCCGCGGCTCCCTGGAACATCCCGTGCATAAGGCCTTCTTCAAGGCCGGCGTCATCGTGGTCGTGGGCTTGGATCTCTCCGAGGTCGCTCCCGGCTTCTACACGCTCATGGCCCTGCCGCTCAAACTCACCGGGCTCGACGGCTCGCCCTGTCGCGCCGTCCTGATCGCGGAAGACTAATAATCCTCTTGTCTCCCATAGCTATCACCCCTCCAGCCTCCCCTCAATAGGGGAGGTTTGTTTCCTCCCTCTCTATTGAGATAGGGTTGGGGTGAGTGATTTTTGGCGTAAAGAAAAGCCCCGTTTCCGGGGCTTGTCGAGGCTGTCTAGACGTCTCGGTAGACGCCCGGCAGCTTGAGGATTTCCTCGAAGGCCTCGTTGCCTTCGCGTCTCGTGGAGACGTCGCCGACCCGCTCGATGATTTCCAGCGCTTTCTTGGCGCCGAACATCATGAGCTTGGTGTTGAGGCCGGGTCCATACTGGAACGCGACTTGCCACCAGGCGCAGCTGGAGAGCATCTTCAGGACGTCCTCGGCCGCCCGGGAATCGTCGCCGAATTGCCGGGCGATGTTGACCAGCTTCCAGAGCGCTTGGTGATACTTGTTGTGGTGCGGCGGTATCACCTGGCCCTTCTCATCATGGTCCGCGCAGTCCCAGAGCGGGTAGAAGTTCCGGCGGTGGTAGTCCTTGATCTCGGTGGACCAGGATCCGGCCGGTACGTCGCGCTCTTGGGAGAGGTGGGCGTAAAGGTCGTAGATCTCCCGGAACGGCGCGACTCCGATGGGCTCGTTGCCGTGGGGCCAGTTCTCGATGAGCGGCACCAGCAGGTGGTCGATGAGCTTCGGCTGATGATGGCCGAAGGTCTCGGCATCGGTCGCCAGGATGACGTAGCCGTCAGAATCGCCGAACCAGCTTCGCAGGCTTCCCGGCATCTCATTGGCGAGCCGGTCGAAGTCGTACTCGCCGAACGAGAGCTTGTTGCCCCAGTACCTCGAGCGGAGGAAGACCGCCAGGCCGTCAACCAACGGGATGCGGTTGAAGGGCACGGTGCCGTTGTGCACGTGGGCGAACAGGAGGTCGTCCGTCAGCGTGAACTGGCAGCCGGAGCGCTTGAGCGCCGCGACGATGTTCGCGCCCCAGGCGTATTCCGGCAGGTAGACGCCGTTCCCGGCGTTGGGGAAGCCGATTAGCCTCTTGCTCTCGCGGTCGAAGCGGAGCTGTCGGTCCTGTTCCGTCTCGTTGAGAAGCGGGAGGATCGGGTGATGCGCCGCCGTGCCGAAGAGCTCGACTTTGCCGTCACGGACGGCTTGGGCCATGCCCTCAATGAGGTCGTCGTGGCCGTGGCGCATGAGCAACTCGATCAGCGACCAGTTGATGTTGGCGCTGAAGGCGAAGCCCGGGCGGGAGTTGACCCACTTGAAGATGGGCCGGTAGCACTCGCGCACGATCTTGTCGAGGACTTCCGGGTACTGCCACCAAGGCTGGTAGAAGTGCAACAGCAAGCCGATTCTGGCTTTAAACATGGTTGGCCCCTTTCGTTGGAAGGAACAAGCGATACTTCATCTTTATCATCTTCAAGGCTTTTTGGCAAGGGTGCTTACCCCCAATTCCGCCTTAAAGAAAAAACGGGCCGAGGATTCGGCCCGTTAGGCTAACTACAGACTATTTCTGGCTACTTGCGCCGGAGGATCCGGCTCCAGAGGCTCTTCTTCTCTTCCTTGCCCAGCTTGGCGAGGCGCTCCTTGGCGAGCTGGTGGATTTCCTCGGCCGGTTTGCCGAGAAGGAGTTCCAAGGCCTCGTCGAGGGTGGTGACCGCGTAGACCTGGTAGAGGCCTTGGCGTTGGGCTTCGACGACATCGTCGTCCAGCACGAGATCCTTGAGGTTCTGCACCGGCATGACGACCCCGTGACCGGCGAGCAAGCCACGACGTTGGAGCGTGCCGAAGTGCCCCTCGATCTTCTGGTTGATCCCGCCGATTGGCTGAGCCATGCCCATCTGGTTCATGCTGCCCGTGATGGCGAAGCTCTGGTTCACCGGCAACTCGGTGATGGCCGAGATGCACGCGATGGTTTCGGCCAAGGTGGCCGAATCGCCGTCGATTTGCCCGCACTGCTCGAAGCAGATGTTGAGGGTCACGCCGATGGGCTTCTTGGCGCCGTACTTTCCGGAGAGGAATCCCCGGATGATGCCAGTCGCGATGTTGGTGTAGGGACCGCTGGTCTCGGCTTCCCGTTGGACCACGACGACCCGTGAGTCACCAGCATAGGCTCGGACGCTGACGCGCAAGGGACCGCCGACGGCGAACTCGTGGGAGTGTCCGTAGACAGCCAGGCCGTTTACCTGGCCCACGACTCCGCCACTGTGGTCGATGAGCGTGCCGCCGTCGTCCAGGTGCTTGTGCGCTCTTTTGACCCAGAGGGTCGAGCGCCGGAAGCGTTCCTTGGTGGCCTTCTTGACGTGTTCGGCACCGACTTCGGACGCCTGCGCCTTCTTGGCCCAATGGGCCGCCTCGGCGATGACGTCCTTGATGAGGCCGCACGCCGCGGAGACATCTTCCTGGTTATCGGCCAGGCGGCAACCGTACTCGACGAGTCGAGCCACGGCCGCCGAGGAAAACTTCGGCAGGGTGGGGTCGCTTGCCCGGCAGCCTTCAACGAAGGACTTGTAGTAGACCGGGGCCTGCGCGATTGGCATCGTGCTGTCGAATTCGGCGACCACTCGGAAGAGGTTGCCGAAGTCGGGGCAGTTCTGCCGCAGGGCGTAATTGACCCACTGACTGCAGATGAGGACGAACCGGACGTGGAGCGGGATCTCGGGGCAACGGAAGCCGTTCAGAGTCTCGTCCAGGACGTGGGTGTAGAGGCTCTCGATCTGGGCCGTGCCGGTCTTGATCGTCCGGAGCAGCTTGGTCAGCGAATGCCAACCGCCGCTGCCTTGGAGCAAGTCCATGGCGTCGACCACGAGCGTCCCGGGGTTTTCTGCGGTGCCGTTGGCCCGCAGGATCTCTCCGGCCGTGACCATCGTGTGGTCAACGCGAATGCGGTCGTTGGCGAGGCGTTGGGCGCTGATGCGTCCGAACATCTCGGCAAATCGGGCCGCCGTGACATGGACGACCGGGGGATGCTCGACATCGGTCGAGTCCACCAGGGTGTTGACAGCGGTGACGGACTTCAGCATCTTGGCGATGCCTCCGTCCTTGTCGTCATCGTCACCATCGCCGTCGCATTCGCCGCAGGTGCACGGCTCTTCCGCCTCGTCCTGCTTCTCGCCCACGGATTGGGCGGTCTGCATGCCGACTTGGATGAGCATGTTCTCGAGCCCAGTCAGGTAGGCGTGGAAGTTCGCGTCGTCGGAGATGACACGCAGTTCCGCGATCTTGACGCGGATGGGCGCCATGATGACCTTCGTCAGGAACTCCTTGTTGGCGGCCTGGATGGCGGCTTGGGAGGCTTCCTGATAGCCCTTCACGATTGCGACGGCTTTCTGGTCGAGAGCCGCTAGCACTTCGAGGGGCACGGTCTGCTTCTCTTCGTCGTCCATCGGCTCGCCCGGGTTGGTGATCGACATCGGGACTACCTTGAATCCCTTCTCGGTATCCAGACAGACGAGGCCGTCGGCCGGAGCGTGCTCCTTCATGACGGCGACGAGTTGGATCTGGAGAGTCCTGATTTGCTTCGGCAGTTCCTTAGCGAGGATCTGCGCCCGCAGGGAGACGATTTCCGTGGCGTACTTGGCGAGGAAATCCACCCGCTTCCTGATCTCGCGACCCGCGCCGGCTGGTACCATGGCATGGACGGGCAGGCGGACGTCGGCGAAATTGTGAAGCAGGAGCACGTCGGACGGCCGGCACTCGATTCCGTTGGCCCGTTGGCGCAGGAAGGCGAGGACCTTGGCCTGACGGCCCGTGTGGGCCGAGCCGACTACCGCGACGTTGTTGTGAGCGAGATCATAGGGGTTGGTGGACATCTCGAGTCCGAGCAGGACGGCCTCCAAGGCCGATTCCTGGCCCAACACGCCACCGAGGATCGGGGCGCTTTCTACGGTCGCGGGATCACAGACGTAACGGAGCTTGGCGGTCGGGACAGCGGTTCTCTGACGGGTACTGGTGGTCATTACGAACCTCCTTGTTGACTGGGTTTTGGATATGGAAAGACCTGAACTCATCTAAGCAAAAGACTGGGGAATTGTCAACGGTCTAAAACAGCCTTAAATTACCCCGTGTTAAGGCTGGGGACAAGATTGTTGTTGCTGTTTTCGCGATTTTAGCCCAAAATTGAACCTAGATAATCATCCCCCAAATATGACCGAAAAATTCGTCTGGACCCCCGAGTACAGCGTCGGCGTCGAGCTGATCGACGAACAGCACCGCGGCTTCTTCAGCATCGCGAACGGGATATTGGAACTGGCTCGCCAGAATGCCGTCAGCCAGGAGGAGGTCCTGAAGCACCTGGGACAGCTGGGCGATTACGCCATGTACCACCTGGGCACGGAGGAACAGTACTTCGACGAGTTCCACTACCCGGAGGCGCCGGCGCACGTGGCCGTCCACGACGAGTTCCGCGAGACCATCGAGAAATATCTCGACGACGCCCAGCATCCGGATGACACCGACCTGGTGAAGCTCTCCGAGGCCGCTGCCAAATCCGCCGGCGAGTGGCTGATGCGGCACATCAAGGAAATGGACCAGCGGTACGTCGAGTGCTTCCACCAGCACGGCCTGAAGTGACAAAAAACTGGCTCCCACAAGGGGCCAGTTTTTTGTCATTCCGAGCTGTTAGCGAGGAATCCCTTGCGTGACTTGAGAGGCAAGCGATTCCTCGGCACCAAGGGTGCCTCGGAATGACATTCAGTCGTTAGGCGAAGACGATTTCGCCTTTCTTGGCGTCGATGTTGATGACGGATTCCTCCTTGACCTCGCCGCCGAGGATCTTGAGGGCGAGGGGATTGAGGATGAGGTCTTGGATGACGCGCTTGAGCGGCCGGGCGCCGTAAGTCGGGTCGTAGCCGCGCTCGGCCAGGAGTTTCTTGGCGGCCGGGCTCACGACCAACTTGATGAGCTTCTCGGCCAGGCGCTTCTCGACCTTGGCCAGCTGGATCTCGACGATGAGGCCGAGCTGTTCCGGCCGGAGCGAGTCGAAGACGACGATCTCGTCGACGCGGTTCAGGAACTCGGGCCGGAAGGATTCGCGGAGCATCCCCATCAGCCGGTCGCGTAGGGACTTCTTCTCGCTCCCGACCGTCGGCGCCTCGCCGAAGCCGATCTCGTCCTTCTTGCGCCCGGCGTCGAGGATGGTGTCCGAGCCGACGTTCGAGGTCATGATGATGATGGTGTTCTTGAAGTTGACCGTCCGGCCCTTGCCGTCGGTCAGGCGTCCGTCGTCGAGGATCTGGAGCAGAGTGTTGAAGACTTCGGGGTGCGCCTTCTCGATCTCATCGAAGAGCACGACCGAGTACGGCTTGCGGCGGACCTGTTCAGCCAGCTGGCCGCCCTCCTCGTGGCCGACGTAGCCGGGAGGGGAGCCGACCATGCGCGCAACGGAATGCTTCTCGGAATACTCCGACATGTCGAGGCGGATGAGCGCGTTCTCATCGTTGAAGAGGAAATTGGCGAGCGCCTTGGCCAGCTCAGTCTTGCCGACGCCGGTCGGCCCCAGGAAGATGAACGACCCCGCCGGCCGGTTCTCCTCGGACACGCCCGCGCGCGAGCGACGTACCGCGTCGGCGACGGCCTTGATGGCCGGCTCCTGCCCGACGACGCGCTTGGCGAGTTCGGCCTCGAGATGGACCAGCTTCTCCATCTCGGACGAGAGCATCTTGGAAACGGGGATGCCTGTCCATTTCGAGACGACGTTCGCCACGTCCTCCTCGTCGACCTCCTCCTTGAGCATGCGGTGGCCCTTTTGCATGGCCTTGAGCTTGGTCTCGGCCTCGCGGAAGCGCTTTTCGGTCTCGGGGATCTTGCCGTAGCGGATGGCGGCGGTCTGCTCCAAGTCGCCCTTGCGCTCGAGAATTTCCGCCTCTTGCTTCAGCTTGTCGAGTTCCTTCTTGGCCGAGCGGATGGCGGCAATCAGGTCCTTCTCGGACTTCCAGGCCATCTCCAGCCCCCGGGCGCGCTCGGAGACCTCGGCCAGTTCCTTCTCGAGTTCCGCGAGGCGAGCCTTGGCGCGCTTGTCCTCGGTCTCCTTGGCGAGCGCCTTCTTCTCGATCTCGAGCTTGGTGACCTTGCGCTTCAATGCGTCGAGCTCCTGCGGCTGGGAATCGATCTGCATGCGCAGGGCCGCGCCGGCCTCGTCGATGAGGTCCACTGCCTTGTCCGGCAGGAAGCGGTCGGCGATGTAGCGGTGCGAGAGCATGACGGACGCCACGATGGCGGCGTCGGCGATGCGGACGCCGTGGTGCACCTCGTACTTGTCCTTGATGCCGCGCAGGATGGCGATGGCGTCGTCGACCGACGGCTCCTCGACCATGACGGGCTGGAAGCGGCGGGCTAGGGCGCCGTCCTTCTCGATGTGCTTCTGGTATTCCTTGATGGTGGTCGCGCCGATGCAGCGCAGCTCGCCGCGGGCGAGGGCCGGTTTCAGGATGTTGGAGGCGTCCATGGAGCCTCCCTCGGTGGCGCCGGCGCCGACGATGGTGTGGAGCTCGTCGATGAAGAGGATGACCTTGCCCGCGGCCTTCTCGACTTCCTTCATCACGGCCTTAAGGCGCTCCTCGAACTCGCCGCGGAACTTGGTGCCGGCGATCATGGCGCCGAGGTCGAGCGCCACGACATCGCGGTCGCGCAGGCTCTCCGGCACGTCGCCGGCCACGATGCGCTGGGCCAGCCCCTCGACGATGGCAGTCTTGCCGACGCCTGGCTCGCCGATTAGGGCCGGGTTGTTCTTGGTGCGGCGCGAGAGCACCTGGACGACGCGGCGAATCTCCTCGTCACGGCCGATGACGGGGTCGAGCTTCTCGGCCCGAGCCAGCTTGGTGAGATTGCGCGAATATTTCTCGAGCGCCTGATAGGTGGACTCGGGCTCGGTCGAGGTGACTTTCTGGTTGCCGCGGACCTCGGCTAGGGCTTTCAGCACCGCCTCGCCGGTCACGCCGAAGCGCGTCAGGATAATCGCCGCCTCGTTCCGGCCTTCCATGAGGCCCAGCAGGAGGTGTTCGGTCGAGACGTACTCGTCGCCGAAGCGCTCGGCGACCTTGTGGGCCGTGCGGACGGCGCGATCGAGGGCCGGCGTCACCTGGACTTGGCCGGTGCCGCCGCCGCCCATCTCGGTCTGGGCCAGGGCTTGCTGGGCGGTTCCGGCGATGGCGGTCGGGTCGATGCCGAGCTTCTTCACGACGGCAGTAACGATGCCTTCCTCCTGGGCCAGGAGCGCGATGAGCAGGTGCAGGGGAGCCACGGCCGGGGCACCCTTGTCGAAGGCCAAGTCCTGGGCGTTTTGGAGCGCCTCCATGGCCTTGGTAGTGAACTTGTTGGGTCCGGGCATAGTCTTTGTTTTGGTCGAATGGGTAGGTGATTAGCACTCGTATTGTAGGAGTGCTAAAAGGCTTTGTCAAATGTGCTAAAATGAGGGGAGTATGGATAAGCCTGAAATGAGGCGAGCGCTTATCGCCGGGGTGCCCGTGGACCTGGTCGGCTATAAGCGGGCCTTGGCCATTTGCCGGGACTTCTTGAGAGGGGACCGGGGGCGAATGATCGTGACGCCGAACCCCGAGTTCGCCGTCCGGGCGGCCCGGGACGAGCGCTTTGCCGGCCTTCTCAAGTCCGCTGATTTGGCTGTTTGCGACGGCTTCGGCTTGGCGCTCGCCGGGCGGCTTTGGGGCGTGAAGGTACCGGAAGTCGTGACCGGCGTCAGCCTGGCGGTCGGTTTGGCCTGGCTCTGCGAGAGCGAGGGCCGGAAGCTCTATCTCCTCGGCGGCGAATATCCGACGGCGGCCGAGAAGTCAGCTTCATATCTCAAATCAAACTTCCCCAAGCTCATCATCGCCGGGGCCGAGCCGGGCGGTCTCATCAGGCGCGACGGCGAGGTTTGGGACCAGGACCCCGGTCTCATCGACCGCATCAACGACGCCGCCCCCGACGTCCTCTTCGTGGCGCTCGGTCATGGCAAGCAGGAGGACTGGATCCGCTCGCACCTGGCCCAATTGCCTTCGGTGCGCGTCGCCATCGGCATCGGCGGGGCCTTCAACTACTGGTCCGGCCATCTCCGTCGTCCGCCGAGCCTGGTCCGGCGGTTCCACCTTGAATGGCTCTGGCGCCTGGTGACCGAACCCAGGGTCCGCGCCCGGCGCATCTACGACGCCGTCATCCGCTTCCCGATCCTGGCCTTGAAGAAACGGCTCCAGCCGGTAAAGTGAGACCACTATGAACACAAAAGTCCGCGTCAGGTTCGCCCCCAGCCCCACTGGCCGCATGCATGTCGGCAATTTCCGCGGGGCCCTCTACAACTACCTCTTCGCCCGTCAGCTGGGCGGCGTCTTCTATCTTCGCATCGAGGACACCGACCGCCTCCGTTACGTCGAGGGTGGCACCGAGAACATCCTCCGTACCATCAAGCGCATGGGCTTGGATTACGACGAGGGGCCCTTCCTGAACGAAGACGGAAAGATCGTGGAAAAGGGCGCTTTGGGGCCGTATGTCCAGTCAGTCCGGCTGCCTCTTTACGCCGAATATGCCGAGCGGCTGGTGGCCGAAGGCAAGGCCTATCGTTGCTATTGCTCGTCCGAACGCCTGGCGGAACTGCGCCAGAGCCAGGAACTCCAGAAGCTGCCGCCTGGCTATGACGGCCGTTGCCGCAACTTGGAACCGGCGGAAGTCCGCGAGCGCCTGGAGCGCGGCGAGCCGCACGTCATCCGCTTCAACATGCCCAAGGCAGGGGAGACCGTGATCAAAGATCTTGTTCGGGGCGAAGTGACCTTCCAGAACGCCCTCCAGGAAGATTTCGTCATCCTCAAGTCCGACGGCTTCCCGACTTATCACCTGGCCTCGATCGTCGATGATCACCTGATGCAGACCACCCACGTCATCCGCGGCGAGGAGTGGCTCGCCTCGATCCCCAAGCACGTCCAGCTTTATAAGGAATTAGGTTGGGACTGCCCGGCATTCGCGCACCTGCCGCTCCTGCTCAACCCCGACCGTTCCAAGCTCTCGAAGCGCCAGGGTGACGTCGCCGTCGAGGATTACCTCGAGGCTGGTTACCTGCCGGAGGCCCTCATCAACTTCGTGGCCTTGCTCGGCTGGAGCCCCGGCGCGTCTGAACAAGAAATCTATTCGCTGTCCGAGCTGGTCGAGAAGTTCGACCTGAAGGGCGTGAACTCCTCCGGCGCCGTCTTCAATCGCGAGAAGCTCGATTGGCTGAACGGCAAGTATCTGCGGGCCCTCACGCCTGCCGAGTTCGCGCGCCGCGCCCGCCCATTCCTGGAACCAGTCGCTCCGGCGGCCGCGAAGATGTCTGATGACGATCTGGGCGAGATTCTTTCGCTGGAACAGGAGCGCGTTCATACTTTGAAGGAAGTGCCGGAGGCCGTGGCCTTCCTCTTGGCCGAATCCTTGGAATACCCCAAGGAAATGTTGGTCTGGAAGAAGTCCGACGCGGTCCAGGCCAAGGAACGCCTGGTGGCCCTCAAGGAATTCATCACTGGCCTAGATGAGGCGGTTTTTGCCCGGGAAAAGCTGGAAGAGAAGCTTTGCGCCCTCATTATCGAGCGGGGGTGGGGGAACGGGGACACGCTCTGGCCGCTCCGCGTGGCCCTCTCCGGTCGCGACAAGTCACCTGGCCCCTTCGAGATAATGGAAGTTCTTGGTAAAATGAAGTCACTCGGCCGTATTGAAGCGGCCCTCTACCGACTCGCCTGATGATCTCTCCTGCGACTCAAGTCCGCCGGATCCGCGCGACATCCTGGATGCTCGCCGTTTTCGCCGTGCTTTTGGCGTGCCGCGTCGGTCCGGCTCTTTCCGCTCCGGACGTTTCGGCCACCGGCAGCGCCGTCAGCGTCTCCGCCACAACGACGCTCGAGGACGACTTCTCGGACATCATCAACGGTTACCAGAAGCAGATTCAGGCCAAGAAGGACGCCATCGACCAGATGAAGGCGCAGATGGACGCCTACCAGAAGCAGATCGACACGGAACGCGAGACGGCGGCCTCGCTCGACAACCAGCTGGCGCTCGTGGGTAACAAGGTCGCCCAGACCCAGATCGACATCAATTCCAATCAGGACGAGATCGACGCCACGAACCTCGAGATCGCCAGCCTCCAGGAGCAGATCGAGGACAAGACCCGGAAGATCATGAGTCAGCGCGACCTGATCGGGGATTTCCTGCGAGCCATCCAGAAATCCGACGCCCGCACGCCGATGGACCTCCTGCTGACCGAGAAGACCATCTCCGACTTCTTCAATGACGTCCAGTTCCTCCAGGAGTCCCAACGCGAGCTCAAGAACGCGATTGACGTCGCCACGACGCTCAAGACCGACCTGGAGGATCGCGAGACCCAGCAATCGGCCAAGCGCCAGCACTTGGAGGACATCGTCACGGCGCTCAAGGACGACCAGGTATCGCTGACCGAGGACCAGCAGGCCAAGCAGGCCCTCCAGGACCAGTCCCAGGTCGCCGCCGCGCGTTACAGCTATGAGTTGGCGAGCCTGAAGCGCGAGGCCAACAACGCCAACTCCGACATCACCGAGATCGACAAGAGGTTGCGCAAGACGCTCAATGACCAGAAGCTGCAGCAGCTCTCTGGCGGGCCCGGTGGCTGGGGCTGGCCGGTCGATCCCAGCCGGGGCATCTCCGCCTATTTCCATGACCCGGATTATCCCTTCCGCTACGTCTTCGAGCACCCGGCCATCGACATCCGCACGGCCCAGGGCACGCCGGTCAAGGCGGCCAAGGGCGGTTATGTAGCCACCGCCAAGGACGCCGGCATGGGTTATAGTTACGTCATGATAATCCATGACAACAACATGAGCACCGTCTACGGCCACCTCTCGCGCATCATCGCCCAGGCGGACACCTACGTCGAGAAAGGGGACATCATCGGCTATTCCGGCGGTACGCCCGGCACGCCCGGCGCCGGCCTCTTGACCACCGGGCCGCACCTCCACCTGGAGTTCCGCGTGGCCGGCATCCCCGTCGACCCGCTCGGGTATCTCAAGTTGCCGTAAACCCTTGAGGGTCATCGTCTAAAAAAAACGCCCCCGGCCAGTCTTCCCGGCGCGGGGGTTTGCTTCGTCAGACTTCGGAGAAGCAGGCGACGATCTCGTCCTTCGTCAGCATCACGACCTGGTCGTAGCGCGGCAGGGCGAGCGCGCGGGCGCGGTCGAAGGCCTCTCGATGCTGGGCGATGACCACAGTGGCCAGTCGGAAGCCCAAGTTCAGGATCTCGGCTTGGGCTGGGCTCAAGCGGGACTTCGGGGAGATCCTGGTCCAATCGGGCAACGGCGCCTCTGAACTACTGACGATGGAGCGAGCCTGCTCGATTAAGGGCTGGCCGGTCCCGATCATCAGATTGACTGCCTTCAGGGCCAGGTCGAAGTCCGGGCGGCAGTTTCTAGGTCGGTTGAGACGGCCGAGCAACGTGGTTTCTCCGGCCATGCCTCCTAGGCAGAAAGCCAGCCAGTGCCAAAGCTCGGGAACGTTCATCCGGCTTTTCTTGGTGGCGCAGTGGCAGACGAAACAGTTCACGCCTAGTCCGATCCATTCGACCGTCAAGGTCGTGGGACAGCCGAACCAGGCGACGAGAGCGTGACCGACCTCGTGAGCGGACGCCCAACGCTGCCAGTTGCGGCGCAGGTCATGCCGGTCGAGACGGCGGCTGATAAACGGCCAGGAGACGATGAGCAAGACAGCTAGGGCCACCCAGACCCAGAAGAGGGGCGGCAAGGACATTGTGGTCAACATGGCTGAATCTCCTTTGCGAGATGTTGAAAGAACAGTTTGCGGTGATGATAATAAAGTCTTAGCTGGTTTTCGGTGTTTTGTCAATGGTCCGGTCTCTGAAAAACGCGTACCCATCTCTGTGGGGGAGTGCTCTCGGCCCACGTCATTCCGCCTTATCATGTGTCGGACAATGTACGTTATAAGACACAAGATAAGGGGCGAAGGGGGCTTACGGTTTTGGCCGCTTCTGGTCGGCCTTCTGGTGCCGGACCGTGTGGTGCGTTGAGACCACGATGATGGAAGTCGGCGCGTCTTCCCCATCAGGTCGAACCGGGGCGGACCAGAGAGGTTGGGTTGAAACGTTCGTGGGGCCTCTTGGAAAAACTGGGACCTAGTCTTGTGTCGTACAATTTGGGGATTTGTAGTCTAGCTCTGCTTCAGCTTGAAGAAGATCTTCTCGCCGAAACGGACGTCGATGTAGTCGAGCTTGGGGCGGTCGGCGCCAACCTTCTCCTTGAGCACGGTGACGGCGTTCTGGAGCTGGGGCGCGAGCGGCGTCTGGGCATCGGCATAAATCGTCCAGCCCTCCGTGGTAACGAGGCGCATGGTGGAACTGTTCACGCTGTCGAAGTGGATCTCCTTGAGGCCCACCCCGTCAGTGAAGGCCATCTTGAAGGCATCGGGCGCGTTGATGACGGCCTCGACGACCGTGGGGTCCAGGACTTTCTGCTTCAGGCTGAAGCTCCCCTGCTTATCAGAATATGCCTCGTGTTCCAGGAACTTGGGATCCGGTTCGGGATCCGTCGGGCGATAGAGACGCACGACCGTCCCGTCGAGGCCGAGCACGACTTGCTCACCGTCGGGGAACTTCAAGGACACGGTGGAGGCGCGCTCGCGGACGATGATATCCAACCGATGCGGCGGGCGCTTGGTGATTTCGACCGAGGCGAAGACGAACTGGTCCGTGAGGCGCGTGATGAATTCCGATTCCGGCAGGACGATGATGTTCGACTTCGGCACCACGAACCAGCGCCGCTCCTGCATCAGCCCCTTGACGGCGTCCTGAATCTCCCAAGTCTGGACGTGATTGTTGCCCGACACTTCGAGGTCAGTGACGCGCAGGAAGTCCGAGAAGAACAGCAACCAGATGCCGGCTCCGACCAACGCCACGACGGCCAGACCGCCGAGCCAACGGCCCCAAGGCAAGTGCCGCTTGAGGCCGGATTTGCGCTCGAACATCGGGTTGGCCCAGCGCTTGTTGGAATAGTCGCGGAATTTCCGGGCCATAAGGGCGGCGACGGGGTCTGGTACCTATTAGGTACCTGACGCCGTCACGTTATTCTGCTGTTGGCGGTGCCGTTCCAGGGCCAGTTCAATGAGACGCGTCACCAGTTTCTTGCCGGGTAGCCCGGCCAGACGCCAGAGTTCGGGATACATGCTGATGTCGGTGAAGCCGGGCAGGGTGTTGATCTCGTTCAGGACCCAATCCCCCGTCTGGCCGTCCAGCAGGAAATCGACGCGCGAGAGCCCCTCGATCTCCAAAGCTTCGGCTGCCGTCCAGGCCGCCGTTCGCAGAGTTTCGGCCAGGCGCTCGGGTATGCGCGCCGGGATCTGCATCGGCGAGCCGTCACCGCCATACTTTGCCTGGTAATCGTAGAATTCTCCGGTCGGAATGATCTCGCCGGGCCCGGCGATCTCGTACGGTCCGTTGCCCAGGACGGCGACCTCGAGTTCGCGGGCGTTCGGCATGGCGCGCTCGATCAAGGCCAGGTTGTCCCAGCGGAAGGCTTCTTTCAGGGCGGCAGCGAGTTCGCCTGGGCGCTTGACCTTGGTGATGCCGATGGACGAGCCCTGGCGACAGGGCTTCACAAACACGGGATAGCCCAGGCACTTGGCCTCGGCGACGCACTCGCGAGCGTTGCTGGCGGGCCGGACGGTGAAAGATTCCGCCACGGGAATGCCGGCGTCGCGCAGGATGCGCTTGGTCGCGCCCTTGTGCAGGCAAACAGCCGAGGCATAGATGCCGCAGCCGACATAGGGCTTGTCCAGCGTTTCGAGATATCCCTGGAGCGCGCCGTCCTCGCCGCCGGTGCCGTGGACGATCGGGAAGATTACGTCGGCCTTGGTCAAGGCGACTTGGGGGAATGGTCCGCGCTTGGGAATCTTGACCGGGATGGCCCGGAAGCGTTTCGGGTCGAGGGCGGCGAGGACGTTCCGGGCCGAGGCCAAGGAGACCTCGTGTTCGCTGCCGCGGCCGCCGTAGACGACGGCGACTTTCAAAAGTCGTTTCATATTATGATGCGCGGCAAGATTGGGTTGATGCGCGTCACGACCTCGTAGTTCACGGTGCCGCACTTGGCGGCGAGCTCCTCGGCCGTCACGGTCTCGCGGCCGTCAGTGCCGATTAGCGTGGCGATGTCGTAAGCCTTGACGTTGGGGATGTTCGTGACGTCGATCATCATCATGTTCATGCAGACGCGGCCGATGATTCTAGCTCGCTGGCCTCGCACCAGCACCTCGCCGATCGAGGAGAGACCGCGATCGTACCCGTCCCAATAGCCGACCGGCAGGACCGCCACGCGCCCGTCGGTCTTCATGGTCTCGGTCAGGCCGTAGCTCACGGGCGTCCCGCGCTTGACCTCGCGGACCAGGGCGATTCTCGTGCGCCAGGCGAGCGCCGGCGTCAATTCAAAATCGTGGGCCGACTCCCCTGCCACCGAGACCTTGGTCTCGCGCGAGGGCCAGAGGCCGTAGAGGCCGATGCCGACGCGGACTAGGTCCAGTCGGGCGGCCGGCAGGACCAGCGCGGCGGCGGTGCTGGCGGTATGACGTAGGGACGGCCTCACGCCCTGGGCATCGAGGAACCTTTCGGCTTCCTCGTAGCGCGACAACTGGAGGGCGGCATAGGAACGGTCGGAAGTGTCTTCGACGTTGGCATAGTGGGTCGAGAGCCCTTCGACGACCAGTCGCTTGGAGGCGCGGAAGGCCGCCGTCAGGTCCGGCAACTGACGCAAGTCGGCGCCTTGGCGCGTGGTGCCGGTGTCGATCTTGAGGTGCAAAAAGGCCTTCTTGCCGACGGCTTTTGCCGCCGTTGCCGCCTCCTTGACTTGATTGACAGTCGAGACAGTCAGGCGGAAGCCCGCTCGGATGGCCGCCGGCAACTGCCAACTCGGCGTCCAGCCGAGGATGAGGATTGGCTTTTTCAGCTTCGCCTTCTTCAGGATCTCGGCCTCGCCGAGGTTGTCGACGCCGAACCAGGCGACTTCCGTCGCGACGGATTTGGCGGTTTCGAGCAGGCCGTGCCCGTAGGCGTTGGCCTTGACGACGGCCATGACGGCCGTGCTTGGCCCCACGAACGCCTGGAACTGACGGGCGTTGGAAACTAGCGCTCGCTTGGAGACCTCGACCCAAGTTCGGTGTTCGTTGCGCCTGGTCATCTATTTGCCGATGTAGGTGCGGCCGCCGAGGTACGGGCGGAGCGGCTCGGGGATGCGAATCGTGCCGTCGGCTTGCTGATGGTTCTCTATGATGGCGATGATGGCGCGACCGATGGCGAAGGCCGTGCCGTTCAGCGTATGCACGAGCTCTCGCTTGCCGGTCTCGGGATTGCGCCAGCCGGTATTCAGGCGCCGGGCCTGGTAGTCGGTGCAGTTCGAGGTCGAGTGGGTCTCGCGGTAGGTCTTTTGGGTCGGGACCCAGGCTTCGACGTCCCACTTCTTGGCGGCCGGCGTGCCGAGGTCGCCGCTGCAGATGTCGAGCACGTGATACGGGATGCCCAGGCCTTTCATCAGTTCCTCCTCGCACGACAGCAGGAGCTCATGTTCCTTGGGCGAGTCTTCCGGGCGGGTGAAGGAGAACATCTCGAGCTTGTCGAACTGGTGGACGCGCAGGATGCCGCGGGTGTCCTTGCCGTAGGAACCGGCCTCGCGGCGGAAGCAGGTCGAGAAGCCGACGTAGCGGCGCGGCAGCTGGGCGGCCTCGAAGGTCTCGTCTATGTGCATGGCGCCGAGCGACTGCTCGGAGGTGCCGACCAGGACTAGGGGGTCGTCCTTGAGCTGGTAGATCTCGTCATTGTGCTTGTCCATGTAGCCCATGGCGGCCATGACTTCAGGCTTGATCATGACGGGCGGCACTACGGCCCGGAAGCCCTTGGCACCGAGCGTCTGGAGGACATATTGCACGAGCGCGAACTCGAGCAGGGCACCGTCGCCCTTGAGGTAGCCGAAGCGCGCGCCGGAAACCTTGGCGGCCCGGTCGGTGTCGATGATGTCGAGCGCCTCGCCGAGCGCCATGTAGTCCTTGGGCTCGAAGTCGAACTTGGTCGGCTCGCCGACGGTCCGGAACACGGTGTTCTCGGAGTCGTCCTTGCCGACGCGGACATCGGGCATGGGCAGGTTCGGCAGGGCGCGGAGCTCCTGCTGGAACTCCGTCTCGGCGGCGTCGAGCCGCTCCTGGAGCTGCTTGACCGTCTCCTTGAGCTCCTTCATGAGACCGGCAGCGGCCGACTTCTCGGCGCCTTGGAGCTTGGCGATCTTCTCGCCGGCTTGGTTTTGCTCGGCCCGCTTGGCCTCGATCTCGCCGATGAGCTTGCGGCGGGCGTTGTCGACTTCGAGCAGCTTGTCGATGTCGGCCGTGATGCCCTTGGCGGCGACGCCTTTCTTCACCAGCCCGGGGTTCTCGCGGATGAAATGGATGTCCAGCATATTTTTAGGCGCAGATTTTCTTTATCAGCTTGACCATGTCTTTCAGGTGCAGGTGCGAGCGTACCGGGGTCGGGGCCACCAGGTCGCCGTGGATGAGCAGCCGCTTGGACTGGTGCAGGAACCAGGTGCTGTCGCCGTCGATTTTCCTGATCTCACGGTAAAGCCGCGTGAAGTTGGTCTTGGTCTTGGGGTTGGAACGGACGTGGATGTAGCGGTGACTGGGATGCTCGAGCGCGACCAGGGCGTAGCCGAGCTCGGCGGAGATCGTGCTGGCCATGCCGGGCAGGACTTCGGACTTGATGGCGATGCCCCTCCCCCACCGGGTCTGGAACTTGATCCCCTTCTTGATGTCGCGAATGGCGGTCGCGCGTTCCATGTAGAGCACGAGCAACGCGTCCATCAGGGTGTAGCCCCAGCGCGTCGCCAGGATCGAGTCTTGGCCGGGCAGGCCGGCGATCGTCTGGAGGATCTTGGTGTCGTTGCGCCAATGGTTTGGCTGTCCGATGCCGAAGCCCATGTCGCCCCGACGCACCATCTCGACGAGGGTGGCCAAGGCCGCCCCCTCGAGCCCGTGGGGCAGGAGTTTCTGGCGCTTCAGGTCCTTCCAGACCAGGCTGGTGGCGGAGTCGTTGACGTCGCCCTTGTGCTCGTCGTAAATGCCCCGGCCGGTGCCGATGCCGACGTGTCCGGGGTCGAGCTTCACGTTCGCGCCGGTCGGGATGAACATCAGGTTGGCGTCGCGAAACTTAGGATTATAGCGCTGGAGCAGCCAAAGACCCGCGACGTCGTCGCGGTGCGGGAAGAGATGGGTGACGAGGGTGAATTGGCGCGGCATGTCAGTCGTTTTCGGGCGAGTTAGTCTCGGGCCTCATGGTCGGGAACAGGATGACTTCCTTGACCGAGTGGGCGCCGGTCAGGATGGCGGTCAAGCGGTCAATGCCCATGCCGAACCCGGCGGTCGGCGGCATCCCGTGCTTCAGGGCCTCGACGAAATAGGCGTCGGTGGCCATGGCCTCCTCGCTGCCCTTGCCCTTCTTCATCTCCTCTTCCATGAAGCGGGACTGCTGTTCCAGCGGATCGTTCAGCTCGTTATAGGCCTTGGTCAGTTCCATGCCCTGGACGACCAGCTGGACCGAGGCGATGCGGTCGGCCTCGGGTGGGTCCTTGCGCTTGGCCAGCGAGAGCATCTCGGCCGGGTAGTCGAGGACGAAAGTCGGCTGGACGATGCCCGGACGGACGTATTCCTTGTAGAGCAGGTCGCAGAGCTCGCCGTAGCCGACGGCGTCCTTGACGTCGAGTTTCGGGAACTTGGCTTGGATGGCCGCCCGCAATCCCGCCTCATCCTTTAATTGGGCGAGATCAAGGCCGGTCTGCTCCCGGACGAGGTCGTAAAACTTCCGGCGCGGGAACGGCGCCGTGAAATTGAGCTCCATGCCGTCGCGCTCGACGGTCGGGCGTCCGCCGGTCAAGGTCAAGACGATTTCGGAAATCATGCGCTCGGTCAGGCCCATCAGGTCCTCGTAGTTGGCGAAGGCCCAGTAGAACTCGACCTGGGTGAACTCGGGGTTGTGCTGGAAGCTGATGCCCTCGTTGCGGAAGCAGCGCGCCACCTCGAAGACCTTCTCGTAGCCGCCCACGACGAGCCGCTTCAGGAAGAGCTCCGGCGCGATGCGCAGGTACAGGTCCAGGTCCAGCGCGTTGTGGTGCGTCACGAAAGGCTTGGCCGCCGCGCCGCCGGCGACGGTCTGGAGGATCGGCGTCTCGACTTCCATGAAGCCCTCGCGCGACAGGATTTCGCGGATCTTCTGGACGATCAGGCTGCGTTTGCGGAAGGTCTCGAAGACCTCGGGGTTGGCGAGCAGGTCGAGGTGACGGTGACGATAGCGCGTCTCGACGTCGGAGAGCCCGTGCCACTTCTCGGGCAAGGGCAGGAGCGCCTTGGCGAGCAGGCGCCAGGACTTGACCAGCAGGGACTGCTGGCCGCGCTTGGTCAAGAACAGCTCGCCGGTCGCCTCGATGAAGTCAGCGTGGTCGACGCAATCCATGAACAGCTTGAATTGCTCCTCGCCGACGACGTCCGATTTGAAGTAAAGCTGGATTTGGCCGCTGGCATCCGCCAGGTCGGCGAAGGCGGCGCCGCCGTGGGCGCGAATTGAGCGCAGGCGGCCGACGAGGGTGGCGGTATTTTTGAGGTTCGCGACGCGAGCCGTGAATTGCTCCAAGACTTTCCCGATCTCATCGGTCCGGTTGACCTTAGACGGATAGGGGTCGACGCCTTCAGCCCGGAGCCGGTCGGCCTTGGCGCGTCGGATGATCTCTTCTTCCAGCATGGTTTCGGGGGTTTGTCGTTATTCACTGCAGTCGATCTTGACGATCTTGAAGCGCTTGGGCCCGGCCGGGAGCTGGGCGTCGAACTCCTCGCCGGCCCGGCGGCCGAGGAAGGCCTGGCCGAGCGGCGACTCGTTGGAGATGCGCCCGTTCAGGGGGTCGGACTCGCGCGAGCCGACGATGTGATAGTCCTTGACCTTGCCGTCAATGTGGCACTTGACCCGGCAGCCGATGCCGACGATTTCGGTCGAGACGGTTTCGTGAACGACGGCGAATTTCAGGAATTCACTGATTTCGTTGATGCGGCCCTCCAGGAACGACATCGCATCCTTGGCCTCGTGGTACTCGAAGTTCTCGGAGAGGTCGCCACGATCCTTGGCGACGGCGATCCGTTCCGAAATTTCCGGTCGGCGGATATTTTTAAGTTCATCCAGTTCCTTCTTAGCTTTCTCCAGTCCTTCCTTGGTAGTGGCGTAAGACTTCATACGAAAACAAACACGCCTCGCGGCAAAACCCGCGAATGACCTTAAAATCGTACCTCAAAAGCCCTAATCGTGGAAGACCTCGTTTGAGCTGGTGCTGGCACCGACGTAGTCCGGCCGGCTCGGGGGGACTTTCTGCTTGCGGAGCCAGGCCTCGATGATATCGCGGGCGACCGGCACGGCGGCGGTGGAACCTTCGCCGCCGGCCTCGACGAGGACGGTCACGACGATCTGGGGGTCTTCGAAGGGCGCGAAACCGGTGAACCAGGCGTGGTTGGGTTTGCTCTTGTTCCACTGGGCGGTGCCGGTCTTGCCGGCGATGTTCCAAGGCGAGGTCTTGAGCGATTGGGCCGAGCCGCTCAAGATCGTCTGACGCATGCCCTCTCGGACCGTCTCGACGTCGGCCGGCGACACGAGCTGTTTCCGCACGTAGGTCGTCGGGACGGTCTCCGTGGTCTTGGCGCCGACCAGTTCCTTGACGACGTGCGGCACCACGAGGTCGCCGCCGTTCGCGAAGACCGCCGTCCAGTCAGCCACCTGAAGCGGCGTGACCAGGAGGCCACCTTGGCCGATTGACGTGTTGTAGGTGTCGCCGATAAACCACGCCTCGCCGGTCGTATGGAGTTTCCAAGCCGGCGTCGGGATGAAGCCGCCCTGCTCCCCCGGCAGGTCGATGCCGAGCTTCTGGCCCAGGCCGAAGAGCTTCAGGCCCTGGCCCAGGCGGTCGATGCCGAGCCCCACGAAATTGTTCCAGCCGCCGCCGACCGCGTAGAAGAAGGTGTTGATCGAGTCGGCGATGGCCTTGACGACGTTCGTGATGCCGTGACCGCCCACTTTCCAGTCGGGGAAGAACCACTTGCCGACCGCGATGCCGCCGGTCGAGAGGAAGCTGGTCGTCGGGGTGATGACGTGATCGGCCAGGGCGACGGCGGAGATGGCGAGCTTCACGGTCGAGCCCGGCGGATAGAGGCCCGAGATCGCGCGCGGGAAAAGCGGCTGATTCGGGTCCTCCGAAAGTTTGCGGTAGTCGTCCGAGGAGATGCCCTGGGCGAAGAGGTTGTCGTCGTAGCCGGGGAAACTCACTATGGCCAGGATTTCGCCGGTCTTGGGGTTCAGGGCGATGGCCACGCCCCGCCCGCTCGCCTTCTTGGCCGCGTTCCCGAGCGCCTTCTCTGCGGCGGCTTGGAGGTCAAGGTCAATTGAGAGCGTCAGGTCCTCCCCATGCACCGGGGCGTCTTCGGCCAGCGTCGCTTGCTCGCGGCCCAAGGCGTCGACCTCAATCTGCTTCCGACCGGCCGTCCCGCGCAACTCGTTTTCGTACGAGTCCTCGACGCCGGCCTTGCCGATCGAGTCCGTCGGGCTGTAGCCCTGCTCGTTCAACTGCGCCAGGTCGTTCTCGTTGACGCGGCCGAGGTAGCCGAGCACGTGACTCAGGCTGAGGATCGGCTTCTGGGTCTGGGGATCGTTCAGGAGGTACTCGCGCGTGGTGCCGAGGGTGACGGCGGCGCCGGGGATCGCGCCTGAAAGCACGTCAAGGAGCGCCGCCTTGTCGTAAGACAAGTGATCGCGAATCGGCACGGCGCCGGTGAAGTTATCCGGGTACCCGGCGAGAGCCCGTTCGACATCGACTGGGGTCATCTCGGCCGTCTCGGCAAGCTGGGCGATGACGTCGAGACGCTTGCTGTCGTCCTTCGGCAAGTCCGCAGGCGTGACCGTCAGGATGAAATCTGGGATGTTGCGGACCAGCAGTCGTCCGTCGCGGTCGCGGATGATGCCACGGTCGGCCTCTATGGGCACGATGCGAATGCGGTTGCCCTCGGCCAAGCCGCGATAATGCGCGCCCTGCGCCAGGTCGAGCCAGGCGGCCCTCCCACCCAGTCCCAGTAGTATGAGGACGAAAGCCGAAAACAACGCCATCAGGCGCCAGCGGGAGACGGACGTGCCGATGAACCCGGGCGTCGGTCCGCTGCCGTCGGTTTCTCCGCGGTCGAGCGGCGAGACGCCGGCCTCGTCGACGGTCCGGATGCCGGAGCCGATGGCACCATGGCTCAGGTCCTCAGTTTCGGGAAAGAAGCGGTTGCGGGCCATAGGCTAGAGCTTCAGCTTGCTCCGGGAGCGGAGGAACATCTTGGCCAGACCGCGCTCGATCAGATTCGCGATCCACGCGAGAAGGGCCGCGGCGGCGCCGGTGGCCAAAGCCGCCAAGATCGGACGGATTACGAGGTTGGGTTCCCCGATGAGGTAATAGGGGTCATTGCCGAACAGCACCCGGACGCCGTCGAGTCCCGCGAGCCCTATGAACCTGGTCAGGGCGCCGGCGGCGGCGATCAGGAACACGGCGGCATAACTGTCATTCGAGAACACTCGGACGAACAGGAAGCGCATGACAATGTAGACCAAGGCGGCGAGCGCCAGTTCGGCACCGAAGCCGTAAGGGCCGTGCAAGTCAAAAATGAGCCCGCCGATGAAAAGCCAGAGAACGGCTTCGTCTTGACGGTCCTTCACGATGAGCCAAGCGGCGACCGCCGTGATTACGGCCAGGTCGGAAAAAGGGCTCGGCAGGCGCGAGAGGAACGCAACTTGGAGTAGCGCGGCGGCGAGCGCCAGGATCATGTTGATCAGGAAGGTCAGCATGGCCTCAAGGCACGATGGCGGCGACGATCCCCAGGCGCTCAAAATCCGCCGGGCTGACGACGGTGGCCGTCTTGAAGGGATTGCGTTCCTGGGTCGAGACGTCCTGGACTTGGCCGATGACGAGGCCTCTAGGCACGAGCGGCTCGATACCGGAGGTGACCACCAGGTCGCCGGGATGGATGTCCTCGTTTTGCGGAATGAGGCCCATTTCCAGGGAGAGGCCGCTCTTGCCCTGGACGATGCCTTGGGTGCGTCCGGAATTCTGGATCGAGGCTCCGACTCGGCTGCGCGTGTCAGTCAGGAGCATGACCGTGGCCGTGGCTTTTTCGGCCTTGAGCACCTTGCCGATCAGGATGCCGTCGCCGATAATGACCGGCTGATCAACTGCCAGGCCGTCGTCAGTCCCCTTGTCAATCAGGATGGCGTGGAGGCCGCTGTCCGGCTCCGACGCCAGGACGTGGGCCATGACTGGCGCCTTGGCGGAGCGCTTGGTGAATTTTAGGGCCTCGCGGAGGGTGGCGTTCTCGTCGCGAAGAGACTCGAGACCGGCGACCTGAGTGAGCAGGGCACCCTGCTCGCGCTTCAGCGAATCATTCTCGGCTTGTAACTTGCCTGCTTGGAACTGAGCGGCGAATCCGTCGCGGACAGATACAGCAGTGTTGGAGAGGCCGCGTTCGATGCCGAAGAGCAGGCGACTTGTCGCCGCTTCCGCCGTGGTCAGGACGCCTAAGAGATGCAGGAAAAACAGGAGCGCGGCGGCGCTCCCGAATATTATAACCAGGCGTGAACGGTTGGTCGGCGTCATCGGGGCGAGTCGTGAGCGGAAGGCAGGGCAATCGTCTTAAGCAGTTCGGGATTGTCGAGCAGGAGGCCGGCGCCGCGGACTACGCAGGTCGTGGGGTCGTCGGCAAGGCGCACCGGGATTTCGGCCGCCTGGCTCACGACCTTCTCGAGTTCCTTGAGCAGGGAACCGCCGCCGACGAGCACGATGCCGCGCTCGTAGATGTCGGCCACCAGTTCCGGCGGCGTCTGTTCCAGGGTCGCCTTGATGTTCTCGACGATGACCTTGGTCGAGCGCTGGATGGCCTCGCGAATCTGGCTGTCGCTCACGATGATCTCCTTCGGCAAGCCGGTCAGGAGGTCACGGCCGCGCATCTCGGTGGCCAGTGGGCTTTCGAGCGGCGCCGCCGAGCCGATGGAAGCCTTGATGATCTCGGCCGCCGATTCGCCCAAGAGCAGGTTGAAGGTATCCCGGGCATACTGGACGATGTTGCGGTTCATCTCCTCGCCGCCGATGGGCAGGGACTTCCAAGTCACGACGCCCCGGAGCGAGATGACGGCGATTTCGGTCTTGCCGCCGCCGATGTCGACGATCATGCTGCCGATGGCTTCCTCAATGGGCAGGCGCGCGCCGATGGCCGCGACCATGGGATTCTCCACCAGGAAGACCTCGCGAGCGCCGGCGGAAAGCGCGGCGTCCTCGACGGCCTTGCGCTCGACCTCGGTGATCTCGAGCGGTACGCCGATGACGATGCGCGGGCGCGGCACGAGGGTGAAGCCGTCGTGATGGACCTTCTCGATGAAGTAGCGCAGCATCTTCTCCGTCACCTCGAAGTCGGAGATGATCCCCTTGACCAGGGGCTTGGTGGTCAGGATGTGTGAAGGCGTCTTGCCAATCATGTCCTTGGCCTCCTTGCCGACGGCCAGGATCTGGTTGTTCCGGGTGTTGATGGCCACGACCGAAGGCTCGTTGATGACGATACCCTTGTCCTTGACGTAGACGCGCGTTGAAGAGGTCCCCAGGTCAATCCCGAGGTCCTTGGAGAACCGGCCGAAGAGGCTGTTGAGCATAGAGAAAAAAGTCTGCCTTAATCGAGCCTATCCTAACACGAGGCCTCGCCGGGCGTCCATGATTTCTGGACTAAACCCTGTTTTTAGCCTTAAAAGCGGAGAGGAAGGCCTCGCTTACGACTGCGAGACCTAGGAGCAGGACGAACTGGGGCCACGCCAGGTGGCCCCGGCTCTGCAGGATCAGAGCAATCAGGAAAAGTATCGTCAGGATGATGGCTTGACGGAAACTCCGGGATACTTGGACGTGAGCGTAATCCACGGGGCTGATTTTCGCCCGAATAATCGCACCCAGCGTCGCTAGGGTGCCGACGAGCGCCATCCCCAGGCAGACGTAGAACAGGATGAGGGCGACGACACCGCCGCTCATCGGGTCGACGCCCACGACGACTGCGAGGAGCCCGCCCCAGCACAGGAGCGAGGCTACGAACATCAGGATGAGGTATTGCTTCAGGGTCATGATGGCATTGTAGCACCATTTTTGTCAGCCCCTAACCCTCATGGCCGTTTTTAACAAGTGGCTCTTGACGTGTTTTTAGCTGTTCAGGTATGGTGAAAGCACATTCGGCAGGAGTGTCGAGTGACAACAACTGCAAAGAGCCCCACGCTAACGCGCGGGGCTTTTTGCGTCTTGAGGCGGTGGAGGGTGCCTGCAGGAACCCCTTGACATCACACTGGCCTGTTTCTTACAATGGAGCTGACGAGTAATTCCTCGTGCGTGGGCTTCCGGAATGGTTGCTCTTCCCGCTCCGGTGGGATAAACAGCGCACGAGGTTTTGTTGTTTATGGGAACAACGGGTTTTCTTCGACGATTTTTGACTTGATAAGTTCGTAGTGACTGGCATCTCCATATTCCTGCTTCCTGAAAATTGCCCAGCTTACGAAATCCACAGCCTGAAGGGATTTCTCCTCATGCGGTGTTTTTATCTCGACCACAATGTCGATCCGGTGCTTTACTTTCGCTCGACTCCGTAGGTATTCCTTGAAGTTCTCGTTGAGGAACTTGCTGGTCTCCTTGCGCGAGGCAACGAGATGAATGTCCCCAACGCCAGGGCCGAGAAGCTGCTTGGTGATGATTCGGTCCAGTAGGATATTCGTCACGTAATTATAAAGAACGTCTTTCTCGTCCTGAAGCTTAGTGTAGACGCGACTTTTGTCCAAAAAGACCGTCATGATGCTGCAGTCTTTTTCCGCCAGGCGCGTCAGCAGGCGCTGGCGGGTAATGGGCTTCTCACGGTAACAATGCAACGTTCCGCCCCTCATCTGGTGCTGTTTCTTCAGTTCCGAATGACACTTGCTCACCACCTTTTCAATCGGCTTCTTGTTAGCGCAACACAGGAAGGTGATTACAAAAAACCTGCTGGTCCGCTTTTTGTCTAAGTCGAACCCAAGATCGCCGCTCTCGTCGAGAAAGACGTAAGATTTGGCCATAGCCCAAACTCAATACAACAATCCCCTGTCGTGTGTCAACAACGGAAAAAACGGTGGTGCCTGACACCAAAGTGCCACTTGATTCCAAAGTACCGGGTACCGGCAATGCTCCTCTTGAGAGGTGGTATTTCGTAAATGCTCCCCTTAGCAAGGGGAGGTGGCCCGTGCTGCGAGCTCGGGACGGAGGAGTTCTGGCGAAGCGGAATATTGCCCTTGAGGCCCTGGCCACCCGGGCGACGACCTCGGGGACCCTGTCTGGTCCGCCAGCTTGGCGGACCGCAGTGCGCCTCGTCGGGCTTTTTAAGGCACTTGGATTACCTCTGCCTGCCTGCCGGTAGGCAGGTGCCCGCCTGCGGATGCTCCCCGACGCCGCACGCCCGAGCGTCCTTCTTATTTTGAAACGTCGTGTTTAATTTGGTATCCGGCAGCAAAATGAATGGGGTCTGGCTCGCCGGTGTCCAGGTCTTTAGACCTGGCTCCGGGGTGCCTGACCCCATACCATTATTTAGTTATGTCCTCAAGAAAATATCCACAAAATCCTTCTCGAAAGTTCTCGAACGTCCGGGTACGCTTGAGAAAAACGGCATCCCCATAACGCGATATTGGTGGTTCTCATGTAACAACTCGATTCTAGCTTCTTTCTCAATCTCAAGCAGGAAGTCCTCCTTCCACTGGTCGTGCTCTATGAGATGAGCCCCCTTCGACTCTATGAAAAGCTGATAGGAGACCTCTTTCCCCGACGCCTTCTCGTTCATGAATAAGAGGAAATCGGGTTCCGTCGCCTTGGCGTCTGACAAGCGGTAGATTTTTACTTCCTTCTCATTCCTGAAAAGGTAAACGTCTGAATACCGTTCCTGAAGTTTGTCCATCAACGAGTCGATGAATCGCACGAAGCGCTTTTCTTCAGATGTCCCGTAGTGTTCGTCGAACACATACCAGCTCTTCTTCCTCAAATCTATGCGCAGGGCGTCGTTTTCGGTCAGTGATTGCGGGCGGCCTCGTTCTTGGTCACCGGTCTCGTCGAGAGATATCTGAAGTTCCTTGTCGACAACAACCTTCTGAATCGGCACCGGGGTGAATTCTTTCGTGCCCGAATACTCGGTCCAGCCCTTTTCAATCATCTCTTGAATCTCATGAAGCGTCTCGCGGACGATGTTGACCTGGTCGTCTGGCATCGGCGCTTTGACAAGATCGCGCGGGCCGACGACCTCAATCTTGATGCAGCCTAGGTGTTCCGCATCCGTGATGAACTGCTTCAGTGAAACAAGGTTCGGAAAATATTTCTTGAGATTCGAAAAGGTGAAAAACGACGAGCGGTCGATGGCTTTTCGGATCGCCGCCAACGGGAAATCGCCGATGGTCTTGTGTGCGATAACGGCGTCCGGTGTCGAGTGCGCGACCTCGCCGCCTTCGAACAATTCTGATTCTCGCGTCTCGCCGCTGTATATCTTGGCTCTGAACCTCGCTTCGCAAATCTGTTTTGCGAAACCGGCGACCGTGTTCCGCTCAATCCTCTTCCTCTGGTTCACGAATACGACCCCGGATTTCCAAAGCTTGGTCTTCTTGAACGACTCCTTCACGCGAACGGGGCATTTCTTCGTCTTGAGAAGGTCGATGCCGACCTGAACCAGAGCCTGACGCAGCTCCTGGATGTATTCCGGGTTCCGGGCGCTGTGATAGTGGAGTTGCTCAAGGACGCGCGTCTCGTTTTCCGCGTCCTCATCAAATTTTCGACGATCAGACTCCTGCTCTATCCCGGTTCTGAAGGGGAAATACCTCGCCCCACGACCAATGAGCTGGGCCTCGGAAATCGTCGTTTTACCCGGCTGATTCGCCCGGGCGTCACGCGTGTCGTAAAGCCGCACGATGTCGAAGAGGTTCAGGACGTCCCAGCCTTCATTGAGCTTCTCGACGGCGAAAATCGCGCGGTATTGGTTGTCATGGGACTCAAGGGAGTTTACCGCAATCTGCCAATGCTCGGCTTCATTGTCGTCGTTCACCGAAAGGCATCGCTCGTCGGCAAAGTCGAGGCGGAGTTCCTCCGCGAGCGCATCGAGCGAAATCCCCCGCTTGTCGAAATAGGCAAAAGCCTTAGCAAAAATCGTTCCGGGAGAGGTCGACCGGCGGATTCGCGCCAGTTCGTCGCCGGAAAGTTTGGAGACCCTCGAAACGAATTTGCGACGGAACTCAAGGGAGCCGATGTCGTCCGGCCCGACTCTCTTAAGACCCTCCAGCTTCACCCGATTTGATTTGAATAGAATGACAGGCTTTAAATCGATTCCATTGGCTTCGGCAACTTTTCTCTTGTATTGGCTTACGACAATGGCCTGAAGTGCGCGCTCAATCGGAGCAAGATCGCGCTCAACGACCTGGACGTCCTTCGAGTACCGATCCCGGCAGAATGACCGAAGGTCATATTGAATAATGACGCGATCGCGGTACTTCTCAAGAATGTTCTCGTTGTTGAAATCAATAGTCGCCGTATATTCAAGAAGGACGTTCTCCGTATTCATGCCCATAATTCGCCGGACCGTCCCCTCCCAGGACCGAAGGTCCGTTTCCTCTTCGCGGCTTAGACCCTCGACGTCGAAGCCGGAAACGGCATCCTCGGTTTCGGCAAGGCGTTCCGGCGAAGCCCCCCGGACTTTCGTCAGGGCGTTCAGGTGGTGCGTCTCGTCGGAAATCAGAGCGACTTTCCGATCGGCAAAGTCCTGAAAAGTCATGGCGTCCTCTTGCGGCGCATGCATCTGGTAATGGAGCCCCTGAATCGTCGTGAAAATGATGTTGATGTCGTCCTTGGTCGCGCTGTCGAAGTTCGTGACCTCTCGCACTTTAATATTCCGTCCGTTCAGGCGAATCTGGTCGGCAAAGAGGTATTTCGGCGATGCCGGGTCAAGAAAGTCCCCTCGGGTTTTCTTGATGATGTTGGTCGAATTCACGAAGAATACAAAGTTCCGGTATCCCTTCTGATAGAGGTAAAGGATGTTGGCCGCCATAAGAAGGGTTTTCCCGCTCCCGGTCGCCATGTGGAAAAGAAGGTTCACCGGAGACTGCCGGTTCCGGTATTCATTCAGGTAAAAATCGAACCGGCCCAAGGCCTCAAGCTGGTATTCGCGTAACGGTTTCCTCGGATTCAGGTTCTCGATAATCTCGGGCGGGACACGCGAAACGAAGGAGCGCTCAATTAGGCCTTCCCGGAAGGCATCAAATTTCTGGGAGAGAAGAAGTTCGGTCGTGGGTGCGCGAAATGGCGAGCGAGACATGTGCTCTAAGAGAAATGGGTCTTATAAAACTTCTGGTTCAGCCCCTTTTCTTTATCACTGATCGCGTATTCCGAATCATCGATCTCGGAGAGGTTCACGTAGAGGTGGTTCTTTTCGAGACAGGCGTCGAGAAACCGTTTCTGATCTGAAAGAGAAAGCTCGGCGAAGTCCTTGGCATGATCATCAATGACGGCGGGATCAATTCGATAACTCAAGAAGGCGGAATCCCGCATCTCTTTCCAAATCCGAGCAAGTTTGTCTTTTGATTCGGCGAACCTGATGCGCTTGGCGAAACGTTCATTGTTTTCCTTGAGTTCACAATAGACAAAGCTGCCCCCGCCAGTCCAACCCATCTCTTTAGAGATTCCTTCGTCGTCGCCCTTCAGGACCTTCTTCATCCTGCCCACAATTTTTTCCACCTGTGAGTCAATTTGTTCAATAAGAAGGTATCGCCGACCCATTTTTTGAGCGACGGCAGCGGTGGTTCCAGTTCCTCCAAAAAAATCCAGAACTAAATCACCCGGGTTCGTAGAGGCGGAGATGATTCGTTGAATAAGGGTCTCTGGTTTTTGGCCGGCAAACTTTAGATACTCCTTTGCCGTAGCCGCTTGTTGAAAAGACATTACGTCATTCCAGACATCGGACACTCGGATTCCTTTTAATTCATCAAGATACTGACGAACACCACTACCACGATCATCTCGGTATTTCCGACCATTTTTATCAGCCTTTTTGAAACGAGCTTTGTACTCATCACTATAATCCCGATACAACTCATGAAAGACGACTTCCGGGCCCTTAGAATAAAATAGTATTGAGTCATGATCACGCACCCAATTTTTTGCTATTGTCTTAAATCCCGCAGCCGTATTTAAATGCCAAATAATTTCTCTCTGAAATTTATCTCGCCCAAAAATCTCATCCATTAAAACCTTACAATAATGGATCTCGTTATGGTCTAGCTGTACATAAATTGACCCGTTATCTGTCAGCAGCTCCTTAGCCAGCATCAATCGATTGCGCATGAACGTTAGCCACGTAGAGTGGTTGAAACTATCGTTGTACGCAAACGAGTCATTATCAGTGTTATAGGGAGGGTCTATATAGACCAGCTTCACCTTACCGACGAATTCCTGCTTTATCGACGCAAGGGCAAGAATGTTGTTGCCTCGGATAATAATATTGTCACCGATGACACCAAATCCATCGCGCACAAAATCAGTGACGGAATGCTCACCCTTTTTATCGTAGCGCTTGAACGATGTAAGCACCTTGGGCTCTAAGAGCCGGTCTACCTCGTCGGGCGCAAGGGTGTTATTATAGAAAACCTCATCGCGCGGTTCGCCTTCGCGCCGCATATCACCCTCAAGAACGCAGTCCTTGTAAGGCCAATTCAAAACGACTGATTCGTCTTTAGACAGAAGTCCCCCATTGCTAGTTGCAAGGCCAATCTTCTGCTCGAATGCCGTGTAGGAATCCGGAAGAAAATCCTTCAGGTTCAGGAATCGGACGAATGAGTCACGATCAAAAATGACGATATCGTCGACTTTCTTAAAAAACCTTTCAAAAGTCCTCTTATCTTTCCGTAGAAGCTTGATGAGCTTGGGGTCAAGTGCGAGGGCGCGCTCGGTCACGTAGTTCTTGAGTAGGTGTTCATCGGACGAGACGAAAGACGGCTCGGACTTAAGAAGTTCCGCAAGCTCTTGGAGGAAATCTTTCGCCGACATATCCTTCTTGGAAGTATTCATAAAATAAAAGCGACACCCGGAGGTGTCTAGACCCAACCCAAGCACTGATCGTGCAAGGATTGTTTTTTCCGGATGCCGCTCAAAGCGCGCGATCAGGAAAAATGGGCAAAAGTGCCCTGCTAAGGTTGAGTCTAGACAAGAAAAAGTATAACCCAAAACGTCAAAATGAGCCACGTCTTGGCTAGAATCGGCCTAAATAGTGGTATGGGGTCAGGCACCTTGAAGGAGCCAGACCCCGTACCTTTCTAGACTTCCGGGGCGGCCGGGCGGGCGGTGTTGGTCGGACGGCCCGGCGGTCGACAACGGCAAGCTGCCCGACCACTCCTCCGTCCAGGCCTAACAGTCCTGGCCACCTCCTCTTTCAGAGGAGGATAAGCGGTAGACGTCTCTTTTCAGGGACGCGAGGGTTCGCCGCTTGGCGAACCTTGCCGTGGCGGCTGCCGGGACGGCCGGCGGTACTGGATACCAGCCTGCGCTGGTATGACATTAAAAATGGAGTTTACGCTTCGTAAGAACTCCTCCGTCTTGAGCTCACAGCTCAAGCCACCTCCTCCTAGAAAGAGATAATTCAGCCTTCCCTTAACAAGGGGAGGTGGCCTGGACTTTTAGTCCAGGCCGGAGGAGTTCTCAAGAGGAGGAAATAATCCTGGATCCCCGCTTGCGCGAGGATGACACGGGAGAAACGTATCAGAGCACCTTGTAACTGCAGATGTCGCGGAAGTCGCAGTACTTGCAGGCGAAGCGGTCGGGCGTGGCGGCGAAGTCGGAGGCTTCGAGCTCGGCGAGGCGCTCCTCGAGCTTCACTCGGGCCTTCTCGAGATTCTTGGGGTCGGCCTTGACCTCCTGGAGCTCGTCGTCGCGGACGAACCAGAAGTACATCGCGGCGGTCTCGACCTGGTAGACGTCGGCGAGCGCCAACTGGTAGATGATGAGCTGTTCCTTCATGTCGGCGTCGGGCGTGCGGGCCTTGCCGGTCTTGTAGTCGTAGATGACGGCACGTCCGTCGGGCAGCTTGTCGACGCGGTCAATCTTGCCCTTGACGACGTACTTGCCGACCTTGAGAGTGAACGGCGCTTCGAGGAGCCACGGCGTCGGCTGCTCGCGGAGCGTCCGGGCGTGGGCCTTGGCCAAAGCCTCGCGGCCGGCCTGATAATGACGGTCGCGGTCGTCAGCATCCTCGTACCACTCCCCTTTCCAGAGGCTGTCGTATTCCGCCCAGAGTTCCTCTGCGGACATTGGCGAGTCGGGATGGTCCTTGTAGTGGCCGATGAATTTTTCGAGTACGGCGTGGATCGTCTTGCCGAAGCCCATGGTGCCGGTGTCGAGCGTCGGGATCTTCAGGAGGTGGGCGTACTTGTACTGAAGCGGACATTTACTGAAGGCCGCCAGCTGGGAATAACTGAAGCTGGTCGGGAGTGCCAACTTGAAGGCGTGCTCGGCGAGCGCCGCCACCGATTCGGGCTCGATCAGGGACTTGCGGGCCTGGCGCTGGACGACCGTGATTTGCCGCTTGGTGGCCTCGTCGGCGAAAAGCTCGTCGAGGAAACGTGAGGGTTTTTTCTTGCGCGCGCCGCCGGCGTCCTCGGCATATGACAAGTAGAGGCGGTCCTTGGCCCGGGTGCAGGCGACGTAGAAAAGCCGGCGCTCCTCTTCCAGGTGCGCCTCGCCGGGTTCGACGCTTTGGTCGCGAACCAGCTCGTTCGGGAACGGGATGGCGTCGCCGCGGTTGTCGCCCGGGAAGCGCCGGGCCGCCAGCTGGATGACGAAGACGTGGCGGAACTCCAAACCCTTGGCGGTGTGCGCCGTCATGAGCTTCACGGTGTCGGGGCCCTCGGCGAAGTCGTTCGGCACGGTCCCCTCCTCGCCGCTCTCAAGCTCCCAGTCAAGCTCGCGCATGAAACCGGCCAGTGTCGGCCGGGGGTCGGCGCGCTCGTAAACTTGGATGCGCCGCACCAGCTGGTTGAGGAACGAGATGGCCTCGAGGTTCTCCGGCGTCTCTTTCTTGAGCAGGATTTCGTAATAACCGCTGTCGACGAAGATTTCCTTGAGCAGGCGAGCGGGCGTGGTCTTGCGGGCGCGCTCGGCGTGCTTGCGTATCAGCCCCTCGACCTGGCGGAACTTGGCGAGCGTCTCCGGACTGAAGCCGAAGTCCTCGGTCTTGCCCAGCGTCTCGTAAAGCGACCAGTTATGGCGCTTGGCCTCGTGCGTCAGCTTGACGATGTCGAGCGCCGGGATGGCGAAGACGTCCCAGTGGAGGACGCGGTGGAGCGCTGGGCTTTCGTGGTAGTTGTCGAGCAACTTGAGGTAGCAGATGGCGTCCTGGATGATGGGCTTGAGGTAAAGACCCTTCGAGGCCACGTACAGATGCGGAATGCCGTGGCGGGCGAAAGAATCCAGGCAGGGCCGGGCGTGGCTGTTGGCGCGGAAGAGCACGGCGAAGTCGCTCCAATTCGTCTCGGGTTCGGTTTCCTTGAGCCTGATGATTTCCTCGGCGATGAAGTCGGCCTCGTCATCGGAGTCGGTGGCGATGACATGAGTGATGGCGGCGCCGGTCCCCCGCTCGGCCACCAGCCTTTTTGACAGGCCCAGCTTGGCTTCGAGCCGGTTCGGGTCGTTGCGCTTGATGAAGGCGTGACTGACGTCGAGGATTTCCTGCTTCGAGCGGTAGTTGCGGATGAGCGCGACCGAGGCGGCCTTCGGGAAGTCATCGCGGAACGAGAGGATGTTGCCGATGGAGGCACCGCGGAACTTGTAGATGGACTGGTCGTCGTCGCCCACGACGGTCAGGTTGCCGGTCGGCCCGGCCAGGAGCTTCACCAGTTCGTACTGCGCCGCGTTGGTGTCCTGGAACTCGTCGACCAAAATGTACTTGAAGCGCTGGCGGTACTCGGAGAGCACGTTGGGCCGCTCGCGGAAGAGACGGACGGTCTCGGCGATGAGCGCTCCGAAATCGAGCTGGTTGTGCTCCAAGATCAGCTTCGAGTAGGCGTCGTAAGCATGAGCGACTTCCAAGACCCGAGTCTTCTCCCCTTCAGCGTCTTCGGGCAAAGCCTCGGCCCAGCGCAGGTACTCCGCCGGCGTGACCAGCTCGTCCTTGGCCCGGCTGAAGTGGCCCAGGAGGTCGTGGATGAAGCGGCTAGGGTCGCCGAGGGGCTTGTAATATTCGAGGCCGAAGCGGCCCAGGTTCTCGCGCACCGTAAGCCAGGCGCCGGTCTCGTCGAGCAGTCCCGCGTCGGCCGGGAGCCCGATGTCGATGCCCCGCTCGCGCAGGACCCGCTCGCCGAAGCCGTGGAAGGTCAGCGCCCAGAGGTCGACGTAGCCGATCGGCAAGAGCACGTCGACGCGCTCCTCGAGTTCCGACGCGGCCTTTTCGGTGAAGGTGAGCGCCAGGATTTCCTCGGGCTTGGCCTTGCCGGAGGCGATGAGCCAGGCGACCCGCTTGGCTAGGACAGTGGTCTTGCCAGTGCCGGCTCCGGCCACGATCAAAAGCGGCCCCTCGCCGTGGGTCACGGCCTTAAGTTGCTCGGGATTGAGGCCTTGAAGAAGCTCGTCCATATCGAGGGCAGTATATCACGGCCAAAACAAAAGCCCCGACACGCCGTCGGGGCTCGGGATCAGTCGGCGATTTCCTCGAAGCTGACGTTGCCGTCGGCAGAAAGGTTGGCGATCATCAGTTGGACGCGCATCTCAGGCAACTTGGCCATGATCATGTCGCGCGCGGCTCGCAGGTCGGTCTCGTGAGTGTTACGCTCGGCTTTCTCGTCGGCGAAGGCCTTGCGTCCGCCGTAAGCCCCGCAGTCCTCGTGGGCCAAGAGGATGACGTGGGAAGTGTGGTGCAACAGTCTGGAAATCTCGATCTGACGCAGCATGAACTCTGATTCTGCTGGGTGGGTCGGGTGGACGAGCGGCTTCACGGCGCCAGCGACGGACACGATGTCAACGTCACCCATGTGCCCCTTCGATTCGAGCATGGCCTTGATGTCCGGACCGAACCGGAAATCCATGCAGTGCAGGACGAGGGACGTGCAGTGATGCCTCAGGGTGTGTTTAATTTTTTGGTCCATTTGGGCCTGATTAAATATCAAGGTGTTGGCATGATAGCACGAAGTCATTTATCGCCCAAGGGTCCTGATTGACACGAGGCGTCAAAAAATAAAACCACCGGGGATGGGGTCCTCGGTGTGTTGGGTTGCGGTTCAGTCAGCGATCTCTTCAAAACTGACTTCCCCGTCGGCGGAGAGGCGTGCCAGCATTAGCCGGACGCGCATCGATGGCAGTCTGGCCATGATCAGGTCCCGCGCCGCGCGTAGGTCCGCCTCATGGGTGTGGCGCTCGGCACTCTCGTTGGCGAAAGCCTTGCGTCCGCCGTAAGCGCCACAGTCCTCGTGAGCCAGGAGAATCACGTGTGAGGTGCCGTGCAACCTCTGTGAGATTTCAATCTGGCGCAGCATGAACTCGGCTTCGGCGGGATGGGTCGGGTGGACGAGGGGCTTCACGGCGCCGGCGACGGACACGATGTCAACGTCACCAAGGTGTCCCCTGGCCTCAAGCATGGCCTTGATGTCCGGCCCGAACCGGAAATCCATGCAGTGCAGGACGAGGGACGTGCAATGGTGCCTCAGGGTGTGCTTCTCTTTGTGAGCCAAGGTTTGCCTCCGAGATGCGTGGGTTGAAGGAACCAGCCTCCAGACTCCCACTTTCGGGCTTAAATGTCAAGATGGGTTTAACCTAAACCCCCTCGTTGGCGAGGGGGTTCTTTTTTGCCTTGCTTTAGCTCTAAATTACGGCGCGGTTTCGGCGTGGAGGCCAGGGGTGCGACGGCCCTGGTGCTTGCGAGCGACCTTGAGCCGGGCGCCTTCGCGGGAGAGGACCGCCTCGAGGTCGGCGAAGCGCTCATGGTCGTCGCGCGACTCCTTCAGGGATTCCTCGGCGCGGACGTAGGCCGCCTCGATGGCCTGGAGGTCGAGCTCCTCGGCCCGCTCGGCGGCGTCGGCCAAGATGGTCACGGCACCGTCGGGGCGCACGGTCACGAAGCCGCCGGAGACCGCCATGAGCGTCTCCTTGCCGTCCTCGGCGACGAGCCGAAGCTCGCCGGACGCGAGCGGCGCCAAGAGCGGGATATGGCCGGGCAGGACCGTGATCTCCCCTTCCGAGGTCGGCACGGTGACCTGGCGCACGTCGGCCTTGAGGGCCGTCCGTTCGGGCGTGGTGATTTCGAGGTTGATGGTTTTCATATGCGCTGGATGTCATTCCGAGCTGTGTTCGTTATGTCATTCCGAACTGTTAGTGAGGAATCCCTTGCGTTTCATGTCAGACAAGCGATTTCTCGGTCGCTAGGCGACCTCGAAATGACAAACAGCCGGATCGTTATTTCACGTCTTCAATGCCACCCTTCATGTAGAAGGCCTGCTCCGGCTTGTCGTCGTGCTTGCCGTCGAGGATCTCCTTGAAGGCGCGGACGGTCTCCTTGAGCGGGACGTACTTGCCGGGCGTGCCGGTGAAGACCTCGGCGACGTGGAACGGCTGGGACAGGAAGCGCTGGATCTTGCGGGCGCGGGAGACGGTCAGCTTGTCGTCCTCGGAGAGCTCTTCCATGCCCAGGATGGCGATGATGTCCTGGAGGTCCTTGTAGCGCTGGAGGATCTTCTGGATGTTGCGGGCGACGGCATAATGCTCCGCGCCGACGATATTCGGGTCGAGGATGGTCGAGCTCGAGTCGAGCGGGTCGACGGCCGGGTAGATGCCCAGCTCGGTCAAGCCGCGCGAGAGCACGACGGTCGAGTCGAGGTGACCGAAGGTCGTGGCCGGGGCCGGGTCGGTCAGGTCGTCGGCCGGTACGTAGACGGCCTGGACGGAGGTGATAGAACCGTCCTTGGTCGAGGTGATGCGCTCCTGGAGCGCGCCCATCTCCTCGGCTAGGGTCGGCTGGTAACCTACGGCGCTGGGGATGCGGCCGAGCAGGGCCGAGACCTCGGAGCCGGCCTGGGTGAAGCGGAAGATGTTGTCGACGAAGAGCAGGACGTCCTGGTGGGCCTCGTCGCGGAAGTATTCGGCCATCGAGAGGCCGGTCAGGGCGACGCGGGCGCGGGCACCCGGGGGCTCGTTCATCTGGCCGAAGACCATGGTGGTCTTGTCGAGCACGCCGGAGTCCTTCATTTCGTGCCAGAGGTCGTTGCCCTCGCGGGTGCGCTCGCCGACGCCGGCGAAGACGGAGAAGCCGCCGTGCTCGGCCGCGATGTTGCGGATGAGCTCCTGGATGATGACGGTCTTGCCGACGCCCGCGCCGCCGAAGAGGCCGACCTTGCCGCCCTTGAGGAAGGGGCAGATGAGGTCGATGACCTTGATGCCAGTCTCGAAGATCTCGGCCTTGGTGGACTGCTGGTCGAAGCTCGGGGCCGCGCGGTGAATCGAATACTTCTTCGCGGTCTTGACCTCCGGGCCGCCGTCGATGACGCGGCCGATGACGTCGAACATGCGACCGAGCGTTTCCTTGCCCACGGGCACGGAAATCGGAGCGCCCGTGTCGGTGACTTCCGCGCCACGACGCAGGCCATCGGTGGTCTGCATGGCGACGGTGCGGACGCGACCCTCGCCCAGGTGTGACTGCACCTCAAGGACGACGAGCTCGCCCGCGGCGTTCTTGGTCTCGAGGGCGGAGAGCAGGGTCGGGCGGCCTTCGGTGAACTCGACGTCCACGACCGCGCCGATGACTTGTGCGATTTTGCCTTTCATATTTATTGCGCGATAGCGGCGGTGCCGGCGGAGATTTCCGCGATCTCGCGGGTGATGCCGGCCTGGCGCGCCTGGTTATAGGTGAAGTTGAGGTCGTCGAGCATGTCGGAGGCGGCGTCGGAGGCGTTCCTCATGGCGAGCATGCGGGCCGAGTGTTCGGAGGCCACGGACTCGAGGAGCGCTTGGTAGACCTGGCTCTCGACGATTCTGGGGATGAGCGCGGCGAGGACGACCTCGGGGCTCGGTTCGAAGAGGTAACCTCCGGCGGGTCCTGTCCCGGCGTCCACCCCGGAGGTGCTCGCCTGCGGCTGTGCCCGCTCCGGGGACCCCGACGCCGTGCCACCCGCTGGCGGAATCACCGTTCCGAGTTCGGCGTCGCGGCGGATGGGCAGGAGGATCTTGGCCCGGGGCTTCTGGACGATGGCGCTGACGAAGTCGTTGTAGACGATCGCGACCTCGTCGTAGTCCCCCTTCGTGAAGACTTGGGTGAGGAGCCGGGCCAGGGGGCGGGAGCCGCCGGCGGTCGGGTTGGCGACCAGTCCGGGGAAGGAGGCCAGGAGCTTCAGGTTCTGGCGGCGGGCGAATTGCTCGGCGCGCTTGCCGACGGCGACGATGTCCACGTAGCCCTGGGGGCGCTTCGAGACGTACTCGGCGGCCGTGCGAGTGACTTGGACGTTGAAACCGCCGCAGAGCCCGCGGTCCGAGGTAAATACGACAGCCAAGGCCCGGCCCGTCGGAGGACGCGATTTGAGGAGCGGGTGCGACTCCTCTTCACTGACCCCGGTCGCTCGGGCAATCTCGGCGACCAGACTCCAGGCCTGGCGGGCGTAGGGCCGGCTGGAGAGTACGCTCGCCACGGCCCGGCGCACCTTGGAGGCGGAGACGAGCTCCTGCGCCTTGGTGATCTTACGGGTATTGGCGACCGACTTGATGCGGCGCTTGATTGTCTTAGTGGCTACGGCCATGGTTTTTACATTATTGTCATTCCGAGGCCATATTATGGCCGAGGAATCGCTTGACCATCATGAGCCTCAAGGGATTTCTCGCTAATAGCTCGAAATGACAATCGTTATCGGGTCTTCTTGTAGTCGGCGATGGCGGTCTTGAGGGACTCCTCGACGGCCGGTTCGAGCGCGCGGACCTCGCGAATCATGGCGAGCGTCGCGGCGGCTTGGTCACGCAGGAAGGCGTGGAAGCCCTCTTCCCAAGCGTGGACCCCCTCGACCTCGACGTCATCAAGATAACCGTTGATGACGGCGTAAATGATGGAGGCTTGGTTCTCGAAAGGCATCGGCTGGAATTGGACCTGCTTGAGCATCTCGACCGTGCGACGGCCGCGCTCGATCTGGCGACGGGTGGACTCGTCGAGGTCGGAAGCGAACTGGGCGAAGGCTTCCATTTCGCGGAACTGGGCCAGGTCGAGGCGAAGCTTGCCGGCGACCTTCTTCATGATTTTCGTCTGGGCATCGCCACCGACGCGCGAGACCGAGATGCCGATGTTCAGGGCCGGGCGGATGCCGCGATAGAACAGGTCCGGATCCAGGTAAATCTGGCCGTCAGTGATGGAGATGACGTTGGTCGGGATGTAGGCGGAGACGTCGCCGGCCTGTGTCTCGATGATCGGCAACGCCGTGAGGGAACCGCCGCCATATTCCTTGTTGCGGCGGCAGGCACGCTCAAGCAGGCGGGAGTGCAGGTAGAAGACGTCACCCGGGTACGCCTCGCGGCCCGGGGGGCGGCGGAGCAGGAGCGAAATTTGGCGATAGGCCCAGGCGTGCTTGGAGAGGTCGTCGTAGATCACGAGGGCGTCCTGGCCCTGGTCCATGAAGTACTCGCCGATGGCGGCACCGGCGTAAGGGGCGATGTAGGAGAGCGAAGCCGGGTCGGAAGCGCCAGCCAGCACGATGATGGTGTGCGCCATGGCGCCGGCCTCTTCCAGCTTGGCCTTGATGCGCGCGATCTTGGACTCCTTCTGGCCGATGGCGACGTAAATGCAGACGACGCCCGTCCCCTTCTGGTTGATGATGGTATCGAGGGCGACGGCGGTCTTGCCGGTCTGGCGGTCGCCGATGATGAGCTCGCGCTGGCCGCGGCCGATCGGGATCATGGCGTCGATGGCCTTGATGCCGGTCTGGAGCGGGACGGAGACGCGCTGACGCGTGACGACGCCGGGGGCGACCTTCTCGATCGGGTAAGCCTTGCCGCCCCCCAGCGCGCCCAGGCCGTCGACGACTTCGCCGAGCGGGTTGACCGTGCGGCCGATCATGTCGTCGGAGACGTTGATGGAAAGGATGCGGCCGGTCGAGCGGACCGTGTCGCCTTCCTTGAGATGCTGGTAGCCGCCGAGAATGACGGCGCCGACGGACTCGTCCTCGAGGTTGAGGGCGACGCCGAAGGTCTTGGCGCCGTCCGGGGCGTCGGGGAACTCCAGCATCTCGGACGACATGCAGTCGGACAAGCCGGAGACGCGGGCGATGCCGTCCTGGACTTCAAGCACGGTGCCGACCTTCTCGGCCTTGGCCGTGACGTCCGCGCCGGCGATCTGCTTCTTCAGGGACTCAATGATGAATTCTTTGTTGGCCATACCTTTGCCGCTAGGCGATCATGGAAAGTTTCAGGAGTTCGAGCTTGCGTTTCACGGTGTCGTCGAGGAGGGTGTCGCCGTAGCGGATGATCGCGCCGCCCAGGAGCCCGGGGTCGGTTGAGGCTTGGACCTCGACTGGCACTTTGGTCTTTTGGGAGAGGGCTTCGGCGAGCCGAGACTGGACTTCATTGGGCACGCTCCCCGCCGCGACGACGGTGGCGGTGAGCCCGCCTCCAGCCGACGTGGCGACTCGCTCGTAGGCTTCGAGGATTCGCGGGATGAGCGAGAGGCGGCCCTTGGCGGCGAGGAGGTCGACGAAACGCTTGAGGGCGATGTTCGCGTCGGCCTCGTTGAGGTCGTGGACGGCCGCATGGAGGGCCTTGGCGGCGGTTTCAGCGTAACTGCGCATATCAGGAGGCCAGGACGCGCTTCACGGCGGCGTCGAGGGCGGCGCGCTGGGACTTCTCGTCCAAGGTCACGCCGAGGGCCTTGGCGGCGGTCGCCACCGCCAGGTCGGCGATGTCGGCTTTGGCCTCGTGGACCATCTTCTCCTTCTCTTGGGCCAGGACGGTCCTGCCTTCGGCCACGACGGCGGCGACTTCGGCTTGGGCCGTAGTCTTGGATTCGAGCCGGAGTTTCTCGGCGTTCGTACGAGCCTCGTCGATGATGCACTGGGCCTCGCGGCGGGCGGTGCCGACGGTGGTGTCGGCGTCACGCTCGGCGTTGGCGCGGGCGGCGGCGGCGGCCTTGGCGTCCTCGAGACCGGTCTCGACGGTCTTCCGGCGCTTCTCGAGGGCGTTCTGGAGCGGCGTGAAAGCCCACTTCCAGAGGACGAAAAGCACGATGCCGAAGTTCACGAGCTGGGCCAGGAACAGCTTCCAGTTGATGCCGAGCGAGCCCAGGATGTCGGGGTGAGCGGCGGCTGCGGTGGCGACAGTAGTGGCAATTTCTTGTGCGGGCATAAGAGGTAAGGGAAAAATTGGCTGCGTTCAGTTCCCACGCCGTCCGATGACAGCGAGGGTCAGAACGCGGCGGTGGTTTTACAGGGTGAAGACCACGACCAGCGAGTAGATCGCGATCGCTTCCGCGAAAGCGGCGCCGAGGAGCATCGGCACGAAGATCTTCCCGGAGGACTCCGGGTTGCGGCCGATGGCTTCCATGGCCTTGGCGACGAGCAGGCCGATGGCAATGGCCGGGCCAATGCCGCCGATGGCCATCGTTATGCCCTTGGTAAAGATGCGAACGGATTCGGCATCCATATGGTTCTAATTAAGAGTGAATTCCGGCGCCCGAGTCTTCAGGCGCCCGAGTCCCCTCTCAACGGGGGTCAGGCCAAACTCGGGTGGCGGTCGTGGAGGTGCCCGGTGCCGTGAGCTTCGCCGATCTCGTCCTGCTTGTGCTCGGCCTCGCTGCCGTGCGGCTTCTCGGTCAGGATGGTCAGGTAGACCAGGGAGAGCATCGCGAAGACCATGGCCTGCACCACGCCGACGATGAGTTCCAGGCCCATGAACGGCAGCGGCAGGATGAAGGCGACCAGCGAGTAGAGCACGGTGATCAGCACCTCGCCGGCGAAGATGTTGCCGAAGAGACGGAGCGAGAGCGAAAGCACCTTGGCGATCTCGGCCGAGAACTCGATCAGGCCGACCATGGCCTCGATCAGGCCGACCATGATGTTGATGCCGCCCTTCTTGAAGCCGTTGATGATGTTGCCCACCGCGAAGAAGCGGTTCCAGTGCTTGAAGAAACCGATGGTGATGATGCCCAGGAGGTGACTCACGATGACGGAAAGGAGCGCCATGGCCAGGGTCAGGTTGAGGTCGCTGGCGGCGGGCCGCAGGAGCGGGACTTTTTCGATCGAGCCGTGGACCAGGGCGGTCACGGTGATGGAGCCGGTGCCGGGCAGTTGGCCGAGCCAGTTCGAGAACAGGATGAAGATGAAAAACGACCCGACGAGCGGCAGGAACCGCTTGGAGCGGGCGCGGTCGTGGGTCACTTGGTCGACATAACCCAGGAAGAACTCGACGACGGCCTCGGCGAAGTTCTGGAACTTGCCGGGCAGGCCCGCCGTGATGCGACGCTTCAGGAACCAGCAGGCGACGACGAAGAACACGACCGCGATCCAGGCGTTGACCAGGGCGTTGGTGATCGGGAAAGACCCGAGGTAGGCGATCGGTTCGGCGGCAATTGGCGGGATCATGGCTTCTTCTGCTGGTTATCGTGTTTCTTGATGAGCTCGTCGTAGGCGGCACCGTAACGAGTGGCCTTGCGCTTGAAGGACAGAGCGGTCAGGGCGAAGCTGATGAAGAGGCAGGTGACGATGCCCCAGGGTCGCGTGCCGAGCCGTACGTCGAGCCAGTGCCCGAGTAGGGCGCCTAGGACCGCTGGCACCGCGATGGAAACGCTGAAGTCGCCGATGATGCGGAAGGCGAAGAGGATGAAGTCGCGATCGTCAGTTTTCCACATATAGCCCCGAAGGACGCCGTCAGGTTAAAAGAAAAACCGAGCGTTGTCAATGCTCGGTTTGGGTGTCGGGCTAAGGTTAGCCCTAGTCTGTTTCTTGGTCCCCGGCTTTGATGATCTCAATACCGAGACCCGACGCTTCGGGGATGGCCGCTAGGGCGGTTTCCGCCTCCCCTATTTCCGTTGGAGTTGCCGTTTCTGTGACGACCAGGCAGAGGCTGTCAGTCGTGTGGCCGACGAGCTTGTCGAACTTGAACTCCACGAACCAGGGGAACCGGTGGAAGGTCGCCACATTGGCGCTCACGAACTGGACGAAGTCGCGCATTCTCTTCATTGGCATGATGGGCCTCCTGTAGAAGGTACTGGTAAAAGCATATGCCTGCCCTGAAAATTGTCAAGACCCCTTGTCATTATCTAAAAGTTTTCACTATCCGACGCGTGGGAACAGCCGTCGGACGTTCGCGGTCGTGGCGGCGGCGATGGTCTCGAAGGGCAGTCCCCGAATCTCGGCCAGGCGTCGGGCGACTTGTTCGACGTGGTATGGAAAATTCTGCTCGCCGCGGTGCGGCACCGGCGTGAGGTAGGGCGCGTCGGTCTCGACCAGGATTCGGTCGAGCGGCAGGGCCTGGGCGAGGTCCGGGAGATTTTCCAGGCCGGCGGCCAAATCGGATTTTCGAGGCTTGTAAGTGAGGTTACCGGCGAAGGAGATGTAGAAACCCAAAGCGATGTAGCGCTCGGCCTCCGCCAGGCTCCCGGCGAAACAGTGAGCCACGCCGCGCGGCGGTTCCCCGGCTTGATATGGCCCCCAAAGCTCCTCGACCAGCCGGAGCTGGTCGGCTTGAGCGTCGCGGCTGTGGATGATGACGGGGACGCCTTCCTCCCGGGCCAGCCGGACGCCGGCGGCGAAACAGGCCCGCTCCCGCGACTTCAGCTCCGCCTCGGAAACCCCGTCGTAATGATAATGGTAATCCAGGCCCATCTCACCCACGGCGACGACCTTCGGATGCCGGATCAGGGCACGAAAACGCTCGGCATCGAAAATTTCAGGTGTCGCCCCGAAAAGATTGTTGGGATGCAGTCCCACGGCGGCCCAGACGCCGTCGTGCCGCTCGGCCAATTCCACGTCCTGGAGACTGGTCGCATAGTCCGTGCCGACGACGATCATCTTGACGCCCTGCGCCAAAGACTCCCGGATGACGTCATCCGAAGACTCGCCGTAGGCCTCGTCCTGGGCGTGGCAATGCGCGTCGAACAGCTCGAACATGTCTAGGAGACGCTCTTGATGTTCTTGATGATGTCGGGCAGGAGCGGGGCGAAGAGGCCGAAGACCTGGACCAGCCAGAGGCCGAACTTCGAGGCCGCGAGGGCCGAGGCGAAGCCCGCGCTCACGGGAAACCGGGCGGCCACGTAAAGCGCGCCGCCGACCACGATGACGCCTTCCACGAAGCCAAGGACGCCGCCCAGGAGCTTCTCAAAGGTCTTCATGAACGGGATGACGGCGATGAACTTGAAGATCTTCTCGATCACCCAGAAGACGACGCCGATCAGCCGGTTGACCAGCACCATGACCACGAAGAAGATGACGACGCGGGCCAGGTTCTCGTTGCCGAGGAAGAAGCCCTTGGCCGCCGCGCCCCAAGGCACGGCGTAGTGGCCCGCCACCATCACGCCGACGATGGTGCCGACGACGGCGCCGAGGGAGTGGATCAACCCGAACCACAGGCCCGCCAGGACGAAGGCGAGGACGAGGAGCCCGAGGATGAGGTCGAGGATGGTCATATCACCTCCGGAACTCGTCCGCGACTTCGGCGGCGATCGCTCCGGCTCGCTTGAGGTAGTCCGCCAGTTTGGCCGCCGCCTCGTCGATATCACCCGATTCCAGCGGCTCGAGGTAATCGTTGTCTTCCACCCCCAAGAGGCCGGTCATTTCCTGCGCCAAGGCCTTGGCGGCGACGTCGGGTTCAGGCGACGTCAGCTCGGCCAGGCGCTTCTGGAAATCCGGCAGGGACTTCGCCCCTTCCTTCACCGCCAGTTCCCGGAAGGCGCGCCGGACGTCGTCCGGCGATTCCAGGCGTTTCGCGACTCGATCGATTCGAGCATTCAAATCAGCCTTCCTGATGTTTCGCGGGCCTTCCTGCGCCGGTTTAGCAGCTTCCCGTTTTGCTTCCTGCTGGGCCCGGCGCTCGGCGACAATTTTCTCAGCGTCCGAAACCAGGAGGCCCATCTGGTCGTCCAGGCGATTGGCCAGGCGTTCGTAGTCATCCTTGCTCAAGGATCGGATAGCGCCGTTCTTGAGGCCGAAGAACTGTGCCGTGCCTTCCGTTATGCCTTCCTCCTGAAGCTTCTTACGACGATGCTTCAACCGGTCCAGGCCTTCGAGGGCGTCCAACAGGGGCATGCGCTTCAAGGCATCCAGCGAGTTTCGGAGAAAGTCCGAAGTCTCGATATCATCAAGCAGGTCATTCACGGCATCGGGGCGGGCGGATTCGACCTCGGCCTTGGGTACCGGTATTTGGGGCGCGTCCATGCTGTTCATAGGATCTGGGCTAGGAATAGATGCGAGAGGGGCCGGAGGCTCTGGGGCGACGACCACGGGTTCCGGAACGGGTTCTGGAACTGGTTCCGGGGCGGGCGACGGCTCTGGTGCCGGAGGCATTGGGGCGATGCCGGTCAACGTCTTGGCGGGAGGCCAGTCGGCACCGGTCTTCGGAGCCGTGGCGAACTCGTTGGGTTCCACGTCCGGACTCGTGGCGTCAACGATCGTATCGGGAGTTTCAGCGAACTCGTTGGGCTCCGCGTCCGTCTTGGGGATGTCGGCGAAGTCGTCCTGAGCGGGTGGCGTGAGCGGCGCGAGGCGGATTTTGTCGGTTCCGGTCTTGTCCGTGGTCGCCGCCGGGGCGTCGAATTCGGAGAGGTCCACTTCCTCGTGAAGCAGCCCCGTCGAGATCAGAAGTTCCTGGAGCTGGCGTTCCTCGGCCTGGGCTTGGGCCTCCAAACGAGCGGCCTCGGCTTGCTCGTCCCCGGTGAGCGGCACGCCGTAGCGTTCCACCGTGACGCGGATGTTCTCCATGACGCCGATGACGTAGTCCTGGGCCTCCTGTTCGGCCTGCCGGATGCGGTTCTCGGCCGCCTCCAAAGGCGCTAGCGTCTCCCGGGCCAGTTCCTCGACGCTCGGTGGTTCCTGGTCGCCGATGGGCTTCTTGTCGACGGTCGTCTTGGGGGCGTCGGCCATACTTATTCCTTATTGATTTCAGCCTCGACCTCGGCAATCTTCTGGACTTCGATGCGGGCGACGATCTTCTTAAGCCAGTCCAGGCGTTCTTGGCGAAGTTGCGTCATCTTCTGGTCGAACTTGCTCAAGGCTTGGTTGACCTTATCGCTCTGGATTTTGTCTGGCATATGTCTTCATTGTAGCTCTTTATTCGGTCTTGGGGTCAAGGCCACGTAAAAGAACTTCGTTCTCACGTGGCAGGCGCGGAAAAAGTATCTCTTTTTGGACAACCGCGCCGGGCTTGAGACCGCCCCAAGCCTGGTCGCGGGGCAGGAGGACGGCCTCGGGGTCAACCGAGAGGTCGCGCAGGATCTTGCCGGCGGCGTTCGGGATGAAGGGCAGGAACATCATCGCGGCGTGGCGCAGTCCTTCGGCGAGCTGATACATGAGCGGGCTGACGTCAATCCCCGCCTTGGCCTTCTTGAAGGGCGCCTCGACGTCGATGACCTGGTTCATGACGGTGACCAGGCTCTCGGCGACTTTCACGGCTTCGTCGAAGCGATAGTTCTCCAGGCACTCATGGTAGCGGCCCCAGAAACTGGCGACGTCGAAGTTGTCGGGCGCGACGGCCGGGACCTTGGCTTCGCAATACTTGCCGATCATGGTGGTGGCGCGGGCGGCGAGGTTGCCGATGCCGTTGGCCAGCTTCGAGCCGTAGGTCTCCTCGAAGGCCTTGATGGAGAAGTCGCCATCGACGCCCGACGGGAGCGCGCCCAAGAGGTAATAGCGCGTGGCATCAGAGCCGTACTTGGCAACCAGGTCGTAGGGGTTCACGACGTTGCCGAGGCTCTTCGACATCTTCTGACCTTCGGCGGTGATGAAGCCGTGGATGAAAACTTGCTTGGAAAAGGGCAGGCCGGCCGAGGCGAGCATCCCCTGCCACATCGCGGTCTGCTGGCGCAGGTTGTCCTTGCCGGCGACCTGGACGCCGGGCCAGGCGGCTTCGAATTTCGCCAGGTCGTCGGGCCAGCCAATGGCGCTGATGTAGTTCACCAGCGCGTCGAACCAGACGTACATGACTTGGTTGGGGTCGTTCGGGACCTCGATGCCCCAAGGCATCTTGCTCTTGAGCCGGCTGATGCTGAAGTCGTTCAGTCCACCTTTCACGAAAGACTTTATCTCGTTGAAGCGCTCGCTCGGAACGACGAAATCGGGGCGCTGTTCGTAGAGGTCCAGGAGTTTCTGCTGATACTTTGACCAGCGGAAGAAGTAGTTCTCCTCGTTGATGGATTCAAGCTCGCGGTTGGGGTGAATCGGGCAACGTCCGTCGACCAGCTCGGAGTCGGTCTTCTCGAGTTCGCAACCGACGCAATACTTGATGCTGTAGGATTTCTTGTAAATGTCGCCGTTGGCATCACAGCGCTTCCAGAATTCCTGGGCCGCCTTGATGTGATGCTCGTCGGTCGTGCGAACGAAGTTGGTGTAGGTGAGCTCGAGTGCCGCTTTCAGACCATCGAACTTGGCGGCGTAACCGTCGCAATAGGCCTTAGGTTCGAGACCGGCCTCCATCGCGTTCTTCCAGATTTTCTGGCCGTGCTCGTCGGTGCCGGTGTTGAAAACGACCGTGCGACCCAAGAGGCGTTGGTAGCGGGCCAGGGCGTCGGCCTGGACGATCTCCAAGGCGAAGCCGATGTGCGGATCGGCGTTCACGTACGGTAGGGTGGTGGTGATGTAGTAGGTTTTCATGGTTTTAGGTTATGTCATTCCGAGGTCATGTGATGACCGAGGAATCGCTTGCCTTTCATGATACGCAAGGGATTCCTCGCTAACAGCTCGGAATGACAATCACTGTGTGCCCACAGCGATGACGTATTCGCCCTTGATGGGCTCGGTCTTGAGCAGTTCCTCGGCTTCGGCGACGGTGCCGCGGCGCACCGACTCGAACATCTTAGTGAGCTCCCGGCCGATGACGAGCTTCCGTTCCGGCGCGAGGTTGGCCTTGAGTTCGACCATGGCCTTCTCGACGCGGTGCGGGCTCTCGTAGAAGACGGCGGTGAGCGGGCAGGCGGCGACTTCCTTCCAGAAACCGTTGCGGCCCTTCTTGTGCGGCGGGAAGCCGAAGAAAGCAAAACTGTCGGCGGGCAAACCCGAAACCGACAGCAAGGCAGTCACAGCGGAGACGCCGGGGATCGGCACGACCTTGGCGTCCGATCCGATGGCGCGAACTAACTCGGCGACGAAGTGCGCGCCGGGATCAGAGACAGCGGGCGTGCCGGCGTCGGTGACCAGCGCGAGGTTCTGGCCCTCGGCGAGTTGCTCGATGAGCGCCCGGAGCTTGCCGGGGGCGGTCCACTCGTGATAGCTCGTGACCGGCGTCTTGATTTCGTAATGTTCCAAAAGTTTCCGCGTCACGCGCGTGTCCTCGGCCAAAATCAAGTTCACCTCCTTGAGGATTCGGAGAGCCCGAAAAGTCAGGTCCTCGAGGTTGCCGATGGGCGTCGCGACGATGTAGAGGGTACCGGCCATATCGCCTTAATTTAAGCAGAAAAAACGACTTTTGTCAAGCTTAAATATCCACTAGTCGCCTCTTGACAATCCCCCGCTTTGATGTAAGGTTCGCCCCAGGAGGATACCGAATGAGAAAAGCGTTTTTGTTCTTTGCCATGATTGTCGCCGTCGGATTGGCTGGTTGTAGCAAGACTCAGTCTGACGATAGCTTGTCACAAGATGTGTTGCAGGCCAGTTGTGTAAAAGTATGCACTGATGGTGGCAATTGGCGTCTCAACAACGTCGCCCAGGTGATTCTGCGCAGTGGTGGCGGTGAAATCGTCTATCGCGGTCCAGCGCCCGAGCAGCACGTTTTCAGCCGAAACATCCCCGGACTAACCAGCCGAGCCGTTACGGTCATCGACGACCTGGCGGTTGGGCAAGCGGCTTGGGTCGAAAGCGAGACCGCCCTTGCCGTCACAACCAGCCCAATTTCGCCGAAGGAATGGCGAATGCGGCCACCGACCTGCAATTGCGGTGTCGCCCTGACGGTTCACGTGGCTCCTGACATGACCAGCAAGATCGTCACGTATTCATTACGGTAAACAGGGATTCTGATAGCGCTCAACGCCCCAGCCTCGGGGCGTTTTTCTTTACTTAATGCATCTTGACAATCCCCCACTTTGATGTAAGGTTCGCCCCAGGAGGATTACAGATGAGAAAAGCGTTTTTGTTCTTTGCCATGATCGTCACCGTCGGGCTGGTGGGTTGCGCCGAGAAGCCCAGCTTCAACCAGATGCGAGTGACCGCCACCGAGCGACTGGATTGCCTGAGCAAGGGATTCCTCATCGACCATGTCGATAAGGTCACAGTCTACCGATCGGGCGCCGTCGAGGTCTCCCACACGGAGGCCTCCCAGGATCCCAGCGTCTTCCTGTCGCCCAGCGACCGCCTGACCTTCCCCAATGCCGTCGAGGATTTGCCCGAAGGACGTGAGGTCGTCTGGGCCGAACTTCGACCCATGGGTGCCTGGATCGTTTCGAGACAACTGCCCCTGCAATGGACCTGCCTCTTTAATCTGCAGGTTCACGTGCACCCAGGCTCGGCAAGCCAAGTCATTGACGACAAGAGCCACTAGACCAAACGCCCCAATCCGGGGCGTTTTTCTTTTACTTTATCGGCGGTTTGATACAATCAAGCCATATGCCTCACATCCACGAAAAAATAGATAATACCGTCGAGGTGTTCATCGTCCACCAGAACCGGGTGCTTTTGCGAATGCACGACAAGTACAAGATCTGGCTGAGCGTTGGCGGACATGTCGAGCTCGACGAGGATCCGAACGAGGCGGCCTTGCGCGAGGTCAAGGAAGAAGTCGGCTTAGACGTCAGGCTCGATGACCGACGCCAGTTGTTCCGCCACGTCGAAACCGATGGGCGCGAACTCATACCGCCGACCTTCCTGAAGCGGCACCGGATCTCGCCGACTCACGAGCACGTCGTCATGACATTCTTCGCGACGTCAGACACCAGCCGCGTGACTGTCGAGGGCCATGATGACCGCAGTGACGAGTGGAGGTGGGTGACGCTAGAAGAGCTCGAAAAGATGGATTTGAGACCCGATGTCCGGTTCTACGCGCAAACAGCGCTGAAGGAACTCGGGCAGTAAGACTAAAAAACACGGCCCATGCGGAGCCGTGTTTTTGCGCAAGTTACTTTATGTCCAGCAGTCGTTGCCGCGTTTCCTCGCTGCAGAAAGCCGTGAGGACGGCGTTCTTGGCCAGCGTCGCCTCTTCCGGCGGCGTGATCTCCCAGGCCTCGCGGGCCTGTTCGTATTCGTTCGTGACCGAGGAGTCGCCGAGCACCGGGTTGTCGGAGTTTAGCGAGACCAGAATCCCCCGCTTCAGGTATTCCCGCGCCGGATGCGTCGTGTAATCCTCCCAGGACTTGGTCTGGCGGTTGGAGGTGAGGCAGGCTTCGATGCCGATTTTGCGCATCAGGATCTCTTCGAGCAGGGCCGGGTCCTTGATGAGCTTGGTGCCGTGGCCGATACGTTCGGCGCCGAAGAGGTCGAGAGCCTCGCGAATGCGCCCGGCGTCACCGGCCTCACCGGCGTGAATCGTCACGTGCAAGCCCCCGGCCTTGGCGCGTTGGAAGTGGGGCGCGTGGTCGAGCGCGGCGAAGTTCAGGTCGTCCCCGGCCAGGTCGACGGCGACGACGCCCTTGTCTTTGTAAGCCAAAGCCAAATCAATAATGGTTTTTGAGTCTGATGCCGGGAGGTGGCGCAAATCACACAGAATCAAATTGCATTCAACGCGGCGGCTGGACGAGCCGGACGGGCCGGTGGCTGCAACGGAAGCTGCCCGAGTCGGACGCGAGGGTTCGCCGGTTGGCGAAGCTTCCGTGGCGGCTGCCGGACCAGGCCGGCTCGCCTCGGTTTCAAGTCCTTCCAATACCGCCTCGACGACCGCTTCTGGCGTCAGCCCCTTCTGGATGTGCAACGTCGGGCAGAAGCGGATTTCGGCGTAATCCACCCCGTCACGGCCTAGATCTTCCACAAGCTCGCGGGCGATGCGCGTGAGGTTCGCTTTCGTCTGCATGCAGGCGCAGGTGTAGCCGAAAGCGCGCAGATAATCGGCCAGGCTCTCGCGGACGCTGCCGCAACCCAGCGCGTCATGAAGTTCCGGAACGGTGTAAGCCGGCAGATCGACACCTTCGGCTTTGGCAATCTCGATCATCGTCTCGAGGCGAACCGCACCGTCGAGGTGCAGGTGGAGTTCCACTTTCGGGAAACGTAGGTTGTCGCGTTGGAAGGGCATAGTGTTTACCACTTAATCTCTGAAATCTCCGAGACCTCTTCTTTCTCGAGCGCCTCGGCGATGAGCTTCTCGACGTCGAGCTTGGCCTCGTCCGCCGCGACCAATTTTTCTTGCGAGCGCGTGGCCGGGTTCTCGGGCAGGAAGAGCGAGCAGCAGTCGCCGTGGGGCCGGATGGAGAGCTCGTAGGTGCCGATTTTGAGGGCGATGTCGACGATCTCCTGCTTGTCGTGGCCGATGAGCGGCCGGAGGATCGGGCGGGTGGCGACGGCGTTCACGGTGGCGATATTCTCGATGGTCTGGCTGGCGACCTGGCCCAGAGACTCGCCGGTGACATAGCCGAAACAGCCTTCGCGCGCGGCTAGGCGCTCCGCGATGCGGAACATCATCCGGCGGTACAGGAGCACGCGGTATCTCGGCTCGCACACGGCGGCGATCTCCTGCTGGATGGGCGTCAGGTTGATGAGCGAGAGGCTCGCCTTGCCGGCGTTGCGGTTCAGGTGCGTCACGAGGTCCTTCACCACGTCAATGGAGGCGCGGTCGGTGTACGGGAAGTTGTGGAAGGAGACGTAGTGGAGCGGGGCGCCGCGCTTGAGCATCATCCAAGAGGCCACCGGCGAGTCGATGCCGCCCGAGATGAGCGAGAGGAGCTTGCTGCCGCTGCCGACCGGCAGGCCGCCGATGCCGCGTTCTTTCTTGCGCGAGATGTAGGCGCCGTCCATGCCGACCTCGATCCAGAGCGTGTGCTCCGGTTTGTGCAAGTCGACCGTCAGGTTCGGGTTGGACTTGAGCACCGCTTCGCCCGTCTCGGCCGCGAGCAGTTGCGAGGTCCAGGGGAAGCGCTTGTCGGCGCGGCGGGCCGTGACGCGGAAGGTGCCGGTGAGCCCACGTATCTCGGTCACTGAGGCGTCCAAAATCGCCTGGGGTTCGGCCACAATCTTGACGCACTCGTTGAAGTACTCAATGCCGGAGATCCACTTGAGGCGATTCCGAACCTCGTCAGCTGAAACCGAGCCGTTGTCGACGAGCAGACTGCCGTGGCGCTGGGAGACCTTGATGCCGCCGAGGTCGCGCAGGCGGGACTGGATGTTGGAAACTAGCCGCTGTTCGAAGCGGTCGCGGTTGTGGCCCTTGATGCCGATCTCACCGTAGTGAATGACGAACATATTCTTCGGCTTCGGCCGCGTCATGAATCAGTCCTTGAGCCTGGGCGTCGAGCAGGCGGTCGAGGATGTCCCCCACCTGCGTGCCGGCCTTGATCTGGAGTATCCGCATGACGTCGTCGCCATCCAAGAGCGCCTTCGGTCGCATCTCGCCGCTAGTGAAGGTTTGGCCCAGCTTCTCGATCACTCGGAGGTATTCCTCTTCCTGCGACGGGTCGCCGTGGCCGTCAGGTCGCAAGGAAGCGGCGGAGTCGGCCCAAGACAGCATCAGGATCTCGCGACCGGGGCGGTTCGGGTCGAGGAAGCGCTTGGTCAAAGTTGAGGGTCGGACGTTCTTGGGTTCGGTCGTATGCGTAAACATATGATTGGCGACGAGCCAAGTGACGTCTTCGGACGAGACGCCCAAGCCCGGGACGGCGAAGATCTTCAAGCGCCGGGCAATCCGCCCCGCTATCCGCGAACCGACGTCGTCGTGTCCGTGGAAAGTGACGTGATGCGCCTGGCCGGGCCGGGGCTCCTCCCGACGCGTCTTGGGCTTGCCGATGTCATGGCACATCCCGGCGAGGACAACTTTAATCGGCGCTTTTTCGTCGCCGAAGACCCGGCGGAATTCCTCGCTGCCCAGTCTCTCCAAAAGCAAACGAGTGTGCTTCCAGACATCGCCTTCCGAATGATAATCCGGCGACTGCTCGCAACCCTTGAGTTTGAGCATCTCCGGCATGAGAACCTCGAAAGCGCCGGACTCATCCCAGAGGTCCAGGGTTCGGACCGGATTCAGGTTGAGGGACTTCAAGAGTTCCTTGGCAATCGTTTCGCGCGGCACTACCCACTCGCCTTCACGCTGGTCGTTCAGGCGCGGCATCTCCGATTTTATCGCCGCCCAAGTGTCGGGATCGAAGTCGAAACCGAACTGGGCCGACTGGCGCAATCCCCGAAGCATCCGGGAATAGTCTTCCTTGAAGCGTTCCTTAGGCTCGCCGACGGCCCGGATGCGTTTGGCTTCGAGGTCCGCCCGACCGCCATAAGGATCGACCAGCTGGCCGTTCCGCACGTCCCAGGCCATGGCGTTCATGGTGAAGTCGCGGCGGGCCAGGTCATCTTCAATCGGCAGGTTGGGGTCGGATTGCGCCTCGACGTCGCGGTAACCGCCGGTGCCAGCGGCGAAGTCCCGGCGCGGCAGGGCCAAGTCAAAGTCCTCCTCTAGTTCGAAACCGCTAGGACAAAATTTGAAGACGCCGAAGTTGCGACCGGTCAGGTCCACTCGGCCCTGGCTCGCAAGAAACTCCTCGAGGTCGCTCGGGGCGACCTTGGTCACGATGAAGTCGTAGTCCTTGGGCGTGCGACCCAAGATGGCATCACGCACCGCGCCACCGACCAGGTAGAGCCCGGCGCTCGGAAAGCGCTCGTTAAGTTCATGGGCGAAAGCGAACTCCGGCCCGTGTTCGACGAGATGAGACAATTGCTCTAATTCGGGCGTCGGTTGACCCGGCATTTTTTCCATGTGGCCATCATACCACTAAACCAAAACGCCCCTTTTATTGGGGCGCTTTTGGCGGAATACTTTGGTTCAGGCAGACTCATTGACGGCCAACTCCTCGCCTCCGCAGAGGCCGCAGACGACCGAGAGGTCGCTCTTCTTGAGTTCGCCGCAATTGTCGCAGAGCAGGAGACCGTCCATATCCTCGACCGAGGCCTGGCTACAGAGCCCGCACCGGTAGGAAATGTCGCGGTCCGAGAGCTCTCCGCAGTATGCGCAGGCGTATGAAGCCGGCATAGGGTGAAAGGTCGGGCTTTAGTTTTGAACTCGCCCTGAGTATAAAGGCTCCCTTAATAAGAGGTCAAGGGCAAAAAGTTATCCACACCCCAGCACTTGACCTGTTCACCTTTTGTTCGTCTATGATGAAGGCGAACAATAAACGAACAACATATGTTCCAACTGACCGCCAAGCAGAAGGGGCTCCTGGACGCCATCCAGTCCCACGTCCGAGAGAACAACGTCATGCCGACCTACCGCGAGCTGGCCGTAGCCGTCGGGGCCTCCAGCCCTGCCACGATCCACAAGCACGTCTCGCTCCTCGAAAAGAAAGGTTACATCCTGCGCCACGACGGCGGCCGCGCGATGTCCCTCACGCCCAAGGCCACCTCCGTCCGCCCGGCCATCGGCCTGCCGCTCATGGGCCTCATCGCCGCCGGTAGCCCCATCGAGGCCATCGAGGGCAACGACACCATTGACGTACCGAGCGACATGGTGGTAGACGAAGTGAACTCCTACGTCCTCAAGGTCCGCGGTCAGTCCATGATCGAGGACGGCATCCTCGACGGCGACTACGTGGTGGTCGAGCGCAACCCCTCGCCGAAGAACGGCGACATCGTGGTGGCCCTGCTCGACAACGCCTACGCCACGCTCAAGCGCTTCTACCGCGAGACCGCCCGCATCCGCCTCCAGCCGGCCAACTCCACCATGTCCCCCATCTACGCCACGGACCCGCTCATCCAGGGTGTCGTCCGAGCCGTACTCCGCAAGTACTAAAAAACCAAAAATCATTAACCAAGAGTCATATGCTTCGCCGCAAGATCCGCTCCATCTACCGCCGGTTCGTCGGTCGCTTCACCGACTGGTACGAGGTCGAGTTCGCCTAAGTGGTGACATCCTGATAGAGTGGATTAGTGATTAATTTCACCAATCCTATGGAACGCCAAGTCAAGCCGCTCAAGTACCAGGAACTGCCGGGCCTCTCCGCCCGCCAGCTCTCCGAGCACCACGACGTGCTCTACGCCGGTTACGTCAAGAAGACCAACGAGATGCGCGCCAAGCTCGGCGGGCTCGATCTCACCACCGCGAACCCGACGTACAGCGACCTACGCGAGCTCAAGGTCGAGGAGACTTTCGCCCTCAACGGCGTGAAGCTCCACGAGGCCTACTTCGAGAACCTCGGCGGCCAGGGTGGCGTTCCCGTCGGGATCATCTCTGAGATGCTCGCCCGGGACTTCGGCTCCGTCGATAAGTGGCTCGCCGAGTTCGCCGCCTGCGGGCTCGCCGCCCGTGGCTGGGTCGTCCTGGCCTATGATTTGGAGGAGAAGCGGCTCTGCAACTTCATCGCTGACGTCCACAACCAGGGCGGCGTCTGGGGCGCGGTGCCCCTCCTCGTCCTCGACGTCTACGAGCACGCCTACTTCCTCGACTACGCCACGGCGCGCAAGAAGTACGTCGAGACCTTCATGGCCAACGTCGACTGGTCAGCCGTGAACGCGAGGCTCGAAAACCTCGCCTAAAATCCAAAAAACAAAACGGCCACGGAATTAACTCCACGGCCGTTTTTTAGTAGTTCGGTGTCATCATGGCTCACCATCTTCTGTCACCCGAGCACCCCTCTTCCGTCACCCCGAGCAAGGTCGAGGGGCCTATTCCCGACTCCAAGCGTCCAGTGGACAAGAAAGCAATGTGCAAAAAATGCACGCTGCTTTCCGACTGGTGGTAATAAGAAATGGTGTCAGCCACGCCACCCGCTTGCCCCCTGCTTCTCAAGCCAGTCCTTCGTTTGTTGTGTCATGCTCGCGAAAGCGGGCATCCAGTACCGCCGGCCGTCCCGGCAGCCGCCCACGGAAGCTTCGCCAACCGGCGAACCCTCGCGTCCGACTCGGGCAGCTTCCGTGGTCGGCCACCGGGCCGTCCGACCAACACCGTCCGAGCGGGCGCCATCTATGTTAGAGAAACGGAAAACCCAATAGAAGAGCCTCGCGGAACGGCGAGGTTCTTCTATGTCATCATGTCATTCAACATTTATGTCTACCATTTTGTTGCTAATTCTAGAAAAGCCCTTTTTACAAGAGGTATGCCGTGCTTGCTGTAATAAGTGTATTTGATTGGTCCCGTGGGGCGCCCAGTCGAGCGAGTCATGGCATGGGCCAAATTGCTCTCTAAACGTTTTTCGTGGATGCTTTTGACCATCGCGTATAACGCCGGGTATTTTGCAGCAAACTTTCCGGTATTGTTGGGGGTGATCACCCCTCCAATACTCCCCAACACATACCCACCTATGCTGACACTGTTCTACCACGAATTCGTTCCCGAATCTGTTGGGCTGTTTTATCAAGCTTGCTGAGCAATGTGCGTAAATCAGTCTGTAGTTGGTCGTACTTATTGGCTAAATCAGGCATTTCAGCCGATATCTCCTTCCATCCCAGACGTTCACGATTACTCCTCGCCTCAAAATTCGTTAATACCGTTATGCGTGCTTCAAGATCGGTGCGCCTCTCTTCCTCTAGGAATTTGCGCCAGTGCTTGGCCCCTTTTCTCTCGTTGCAAGTGCGACAGGCAGGCACGAGATTAAACATACGGTTACCATACCCAGAAAACCTCCCTTCAACTACGTTGTTATATAAATGATCCCAAGTTGCGGCTGGCGCGCCACAGTACACACATTCAAGCTCATCATCTACCTGCTGACCAAGAATCGACAGGGCCTCGGCCGCCTTGGCGTCATCATACTTTTCTGGGATTGCAAGTGCTGACTGGAATGAGTTGTTGAAAGTTGTCCAACGGCTGATTATTCGATGCTCGCGCAGGTATTTTGTAATTGTGTCATAGCGCATAGTTGTGTGTTGCTAATTTCTTCTAAATCATCCATGCGGCACTTGAATATTGTATCGTATTCAACCCTAAAGAGACAGGTGTGCGAGCTTGATTGGGTTCGGACGACCATGTCTACCTGGGTTCGGGGCGTCTGGGCAGGCGGTGCCGTCGGGGAGCATCCGGAAACGGGCATATGAGGTAACCCAAGTACCGTAACGCCCGTTGAGGTGCACTGCGGTCCGCCAAGCTGGCGGACCAGACAGGGTCCCCGAGGGCGCTGCCCGCACGGACGCCCACCCAAATGCACGACCAGATAAGGGTATGGGGTCAGGCACCTTGAAGGAGCCAGACCCCATTCGTTTTTATTTAGCTTTCGGCAGCAATCCCCTCACCCGGAATCTATACAATTTCTTGGCCCAAGGGCCGGCGTAGTCTACTCCCACCCTGGGTAATCTTTGGACCTGGGAATTGGGAATGATTGCTCCCCTATCTTCAATCCACAAACCAGTCGTGCGAACAATATTCTTGTCGTTTTGGGTGCCGGTAATGTTAAGCGCCTTGGTCAGCTTGGCTGGGCCGTCGAACTTGCCGGCCGCTCTTATCAAGACCGCCGCTGGGTAACCTTTGGCACCGGTCACGGCATTGAGCATCCAATGTATTCCGTAAGTGAAGTAGGCATACCAGCGTCCAGGGCCGGCGAACATCGGAGCGTTGCGTTTGGTCTCGCCGCGACTGGCGTGCGAAGCGCGATCTTCAAAGCCGTCGTAGGCCTCGGTCTCGAGAATCATGAGGGCCACGGTTTTTCGCCCGATTCGGCGTACTAGGAACTTGCCCAGCAAATCATGTGCCACTTCCAGAGTCGGCCGGTCGAAGAACTCACGCCCCAGGGCTCGGCCTCGCGGGAAGTGATCGAGATGCGTCAGCTTCTCTTTGCGCCTTTCGGCTTCAAGAATCCTCTGCTTCGCTTTGGTTCCGCCGCGGCTGAATTCACCAAAACCACCGGTCGTGGGTACGACGCGGTGGCACGGGACGGTTGGATCTTGGTTAGTGGCCATGAGACGCCCCACCGCCCGGGCGGCCTTGGGGCTCTCGGCGCGGCGGGCAATCTCTTCGTAAGTTGCGGTTTCGCCCGGCGGGATGCGACGCACCGTTGCCAGGACTTTCTCCCGAAACTTCATCGTAAGTCTAGGCCTTCCGGACCCGGAAGATGTAGGACTTGAGGTATTGGGCTTCCGGGAAATAGACGGACAGCGGGTGATCGGCGGCCTGACGGAAGGTGCCGAGGCAGTCCAGGATGACTTCGTTCTGCACTGAGGCGCGGCGGAGCGTGAAAGCCAGGTCCTCTTCCGGCATGAAGTGCGAACAGCTGGAAGTGACGAAGATGCCCCCGTCCCGGACGCGGCGCATGGCGGCGCGATTCAGGAAATGATAGGCCTTCTTGCCTTCTTCGGCATCCGTGCGGCTCTTGATGAGCGCCGGCGGGTCGAGGAGCACCATGTCGAAGCTCTCACCGTCCTTGGCGAGGTACTGGAAGGCGTCGACCTCTTCAGTCGTGAAGCTCTTGAGATCAAGCTTGTTCAGCTCGGCGTGGCGCAGGCAACCCGCGAGGGCCGAGGCCGAAGAATCGACGTTGTGAACAAGTTCGGCACCGCCCTTGAGGGCGTAGACACCCGAGGCACCGGTGTACGAGAAGACGTTCAGCACCGTGCGGTCCTTGGCGAGCTCCTGGATTTTCAGGCGCAGTTCCTTCTGGTCGAGGAAGAAGCCGGTCTTCTGGCCCGTCAGCACGTCAGCCTCGAATTTCAGGCCGTGTTCCTTGAAAGCCACGGGGGCATCGACTTCGCCATGCAGGACGCCGACGAAATCCTTGAGACCCTCGTCCTTGCGAGCGCTGATGTCGCTACGTTCCACGATGGCGCGCGGCTTGAAGACTTCGGTCAGCGCATCCAAGACCGCTTCCTTGAGTTTCTCGATGCCGGCCGTCGAGACCTGGATGACCAGCACGTCGTCGTAGCGGTCCACGACCAGCCCGGGGACGCCGTCGGACTCGCCGAAGATGACACGATAGCCGGTCGTGTCGGTCTTGGGACCGTAGCCCAAGATGTGACGAGCGGCGTCAGCTTCCTGAAAGCGCTTCACAAACCACGCTTGGTCGATGACGACGTCGCCCAGAGCGAAGACACGCGCCGCAATGGAAGACTTGGTGGAATAAGTGGCGGTGGCGAGCACGTCGCCCTTGCGGTCGGCCAGCGTGATCAGGTCACCGTGTTCGGCGTCCGGCTTGCCGTCAAGCGCGCCCGAGAACACCCAGGGATGGCGAAACGCGACGTTGGCTTCCTTCTTCTCCTTCAGTCTGATGATGGGGTATGACATATCAGCGCATCCTAGCCCCGATTGCGCCTTTTGGCAAGGGTGTAGACCACCCAAGCGATTAAGGCCAGTGGCAAGACGAGACCGCCACCGATGATCAGGAGCTTAATCAGGCCCGTGGCGAGCGCCTGGAAAGCGTCAATCAGGGTCTGAACCGACTGCTTGATGAGGTCGAGCGGGCGGAACTCCTTGGTCGGCGCGCTGATAGTCGGCTCCTCCTCGATGTAGACGGAGATGGTCGAGTAGGACGTGACGTTCTGCAGGTACTGGATTTGGCCCTGCATTGACTCGATTTCCCCCCGGATGATGCCGAGCTGTTCCTGGACCTTGAGCGTGTCGTCGACCGTGCGGGCTTGCTTCAGGATCGCGAGGTACGTCTCCTCCTGGGCCTGGGCGTTGCGCAGGCGCGCCTGGAGGTCGGTGTACTGCTCGGTGACGTCCTGGCCGGAGACGTTCTCATCCTTGACGAGGGTCGCCGTCGCCTTGATTTGCGTCAGGGCCGTCTCGAACTGGTCCGCCGGCACTCGCACCGTGACGTTGCCGGAATGCGTCCCGTCGGGGAGCTCCGAGACCGAAGACGACTGGACGAAACCCTTCAGCTCCGTGGCGATGGCGGTGATGCGGGCCGCCGCTTCTTCCGCCTTGACGACGACTAGGCTCAAGTTGCCGGTCTTGATGATCTTCTGGTCGACCTCGGCGGCGGTTTGTCCGGCGGTCGGACTAGGCACAGGCGGCATCATGATTGCGGAACGCGCTATTTCTGGAGCTGCCATTGGTGCCGACGTGTCGTAGGCGGCCACGCCGCTTCCTGCGTTCCCGGCCAAGCCGAAGTATGCTTTGGAAGTGGCTGTTGAGGTCACTCCATGATTGACGTTCATGCCGACACTCCAAGCGACGGCAAGGACGGCGACCAGCGCGACGACGACAGCGACGATGATAATCCGCTTGCGGTTTGAGTAGAAAAATTCCAGGGGCGTAGGCATGGAAAATTGGTTACTTGATAAGCATCTTTAATGATACCATGATGCTTAGGCTGTCCGTAAGAAAATCTTGTAACCGTCGTCGTAAGTTCAGTGACCCTTAATTTAAGCTCACTTCACTATGTTTAAACGTCGCTTGGCCCTGACTGCCTGCGCTCTCGTCCTCGCCGCCGTGCCGTTCGTCGCCTTGGCTAACAACGACGCCGGTTCGGCTGCCCAAGCCCGTCTGCAGGCCATGAAAGTCCGCTACGCTTGTAATGCCGCCGTCATGAAGACCCAGATGGCCGCCGTGAAGTCCGCCCAGCAGACTTATGCCACGGCGTTGAAGATGGCTAACGACGCGCGCGACGCGACCCTGAAGACGGCCAAGGACACTTGGAACGCTTCCGCCAAGGACGCCGCCGCCAAGACCGCCCGCCAAGCCGTCGTGAAACAGGCTCGGGCCGACTACCAGACCGCCGTGAAGCAGGCTCGATCCGATTTCCAGACCGCCAGGAAGGCCGCAAACGCCGCCGCCAAGACGGCCAAGGCCGCCTGCGTGCCTACGACCCAGCAGTAAAGAATCGAACAAAAGGAATCCCCGGGCGCGCGCCCGGGGATTTTTCATCATCATAAACGCAAATCCCCCACGCCATGCAGGCGCGGGGGTTGCAGACAGAGACTTTCAGTTGTGGCTTTTGGCGCGGACGGTCTTCAGCCTGGAGAGCAGTTCCAGTACCAGGGTAAAGCCGATGACGGGAGCAAGGGTGAGGACCACGAGCCCGTGTGTTTCTGACGAGGTGTTGCCGCTGCAGATGAGCTTGAGGCCGATGATGGTGACATAGGCGGCGAGACCGACGACGCCGATGATGGCCAGGACGCAGGCAGGGGCAGTCTGGACGAAGTCCTTGAGCCCGGTCACGATGGTCGAGGAACGATTCTTGTGGTTCACGGTTCTCCTCCGGTCGAGTTGTTGACGTTTGCGGACGATGCCCGCATCTTAGCGCTTCCGGCCGGTTTTGTCAAGGTTCTACGACAAGAAAAAACCCTTATAAACGCAAAACCCTCACACCACGATGGATGTGAGGGGCGCACAGGGTACCGACCGGTACCGATGCCGCTGACTGACTCTACGCCGTCGGATCTTTCTTGAAAGCGGCCCAGAAGGTCGCGACCGCGCCGATGGCGGCGGCGAGCGCGACGGCGCCCGCTTGCTTGTCGCCCGCGAGGTGCGGCGATGAGACGGCCAGGTTGCCCAGCCCGACGGCTACGGCGACGAGGCCGAGGCCGACGAGGGCGAGCACTACGGTCTTGAAGGTACGATCTGACTTGGACTTGGTGTTCATGACTTCTCCTCCGGTCTAGTTGTGGGTTCCACTCGTGAGACGCTTGCAGGCGTAAGCGCGTAGCTTGTTCAGTCCATGTATCACCACGAAGGTGGCGACGGTGCCGACCAGGATGCTGACGGCCCCGACTAGGTCCAGTCGATCGTCATTGGCGAAGGCGAGGTCGAAGCCGTAGTCCGCGAGTTTCCACCAGCCGACAATGGCTGCCAGGATGGCTACGGCGTGGGTGACGTTGACCAAGGAACACTTGTGCTGGATCTTCATGACTATTCTCCTTCTTCGGGTGGGGTGAGAATGTCGAGCCCATGCTCGTAATGATCGAAGGCCACGATTCCGATGCCCACGATTACCATGACGCACGCAAGGACGGCTGCTCCCATGATGTCATCGTTCAACGCGATGACCGAAGTTGAGACACCAGTCACAATACTGAGAATGGCGCCGATTGCCAGGCCGAACACGATCACGCCGATGGCCGACAACTTTGACAAGGAATGGTCTTGGTTCTGGTTCACGCTTCTCCTCCGATTTGGGTTGTTACGGTTCTTCGATGATGCCTAAATACTAGCACCTCCTGACTTATTTGTCAAGGGTGCGTGACAAGGATGACTTGGCCTTAAACGGCCTTATTCTGGTCGACGCCGAGCTCCAAGGCTCGGGCGATTTGCGGCAGTTCCTCGGGTTTAAGGCCCGCCAGAGTGTTGCCGGGGAAGCTTTGGATGATTTTCACACCCTCGATGTCCAGCGCCACCCGGTCTTTGGAAGCCAGGATGAGTCCGGGTTCGCGTCGAGTGCCGTCCATGGGGCCGCCGGTGATGAAGCAGGTCCGCGCATCCATGATCGTGAGGTCGGGCCGCCGAACGACCGAGGCCAGCTCGGCGACCTTCTCCTGGAGATGCCCAGTGTGCAGGATCCAGAAGCGCTCCTTGGCCGGCATGAGGCCGACCGCGATTTTGAGGGCGCCGGTGTACTGCGCCATCCAATGTGTCTTGAGGCAACAGAGGAAGAAGACCCGGTCGACCTGGTCGAGCAGTTCGGAAGTGGAGACGTGAGGCATGAACTTGGCCCCGGGGATTTCCCGCCGAATCCACTGGTGCTGGTCAAGATCGACGATCTTAAGCCAGGGACGGTCCCCCACCAGCTTGAGCAGGCCGATTTTATCCATGACTTTCAGGGTGTCGGCCCAGAGCGTCGAGGAATCGGCGATGATGACCTCGTCGGCGCCATGTTCATGGCAGAGGTCGGCCAGGGCGATGATGCACTCGGGGTCGCTGGAGCCGGGATACTTGTCGCCGGTGTTGAGGTTCGGCTTGATCAGGACGCGGTCGCCCGGCGTCAGGAAATGGCTGAAGCCGCCGAGCTGGTTTACGACCCGCTCAAGGGCGTCCTTGATCCCCTCGCCGCACTCGACCTCGGCGACCGTCGGATAAGTGAATTTGCTTGTCATAATACGTTGAATAATATACCGGGCATCGACGCTTTTCAAGCGGTTCAGATCGTCTTTTATAAATGAGGCGACTCGGGTATCATTAAGCGAGCGGCAAAGAGGCCGCCGTTATGGAAAAAACCCCTCAAAAACAGCCGGAATTGACGATGGGCTGGGCCGCTTCCACCGACACCGAGTCCGTCCTTAAGGGTTTGGGCACCGACCGAACCCACGGCCTGCCGCGTGCCGAAGCTCACCGTCGTCTGGAAGTCCACGGGCGGAACGAAGTCGCGGTCGCGAGCCAGAAGGCCTGGTATCACCGCCTGTTCGCCACCTTGCGCGACCCGCTGGGGCTCCTGCTCCTGGGACTCGGCGTCATCTCGTACCTGACCGGCGACCCCCGGGCCGCCGCCCTGATTGGCGTCATGCTGGTGCTCAGCGTCACCTTGCGCTTCGTGCAGGAGACGCGCGCCGACCACGCCGCCGCCAAGCTCAAGTCAATGGTCCACACGACCGCCACGGTCCTGCGCGGCGGCGTCCGGAAGGAGGTCCCGCTCTCCAGCCTCGTGCCGGGCGACATCGTCCTCCTCTCCGCTGGCGATATGATCCCGGCCGACCTCCGACTTCTCGACTCGCGTGACCTTTATCTGAACCAGGCGGCCCTGACCGGTGAGTCCATGCCGGTCGAGAAGCGCCACGAGCTTCTGCCCAAGCCCGAAGCTTCGCCGCTCGAATGGCCGAATGCCTGCTACATGGGCACGAACGTCGGCAGTGGCACTGGCGTTGCCGTCGTCGTCGCGACCGGCCGGGACACCAAATTCGGCCTCTTGGCCCAAAGCCTGATTGAGCGCCCGGAAACGCCGACGAGCTTCGACCGGGGCGTCGACCGCTACGCCAAGCTGATGATCCGCCTGATCATGGTGATGGTCCCGGTGGTCTTCCTGACCAACGGCTTCTTCAAGCACGACTGGTTCCAGGCCTTCATCTTTGCCATCGCCGTCGCCGTCGGCCTGACGCCGGAGCTCCTGCCGGTCCTCGTCACGGTCAACCTCTCGAAGGGCGCCCTGGACATGGCACGCCGCAAGGTCATCGTCAAGCGCTTGAACGCCATCCAGGACTTCGGCGCGATGGACGTGCTCTGCACCGACAAGACCGGAACCCTGACCCACGGCCACGTCGCTCTCATCCACTGCCTAGGCATCGACGGCCGCGACAATCCCGAGATTCTCGATTACGCCATCCTCAACAGTCATTTCCAGACGGGTCTGAACAACATGCTCGACGAGGCCGTCCTGAAGCGCGACTCGGCGCGCGCCAAGATCGTCGCGGCCGCTTATCACAAGGTCGACGAGATCCCTTTCGATTTCCGTCGTCGTCGGATGAGCGTCGTCGTCGAGGACGCGCAAAATCACCATGTCCTCATCTGCAAGGGCGCGGTCGAGGAGGTGCTGGCGGCGACCGCCTGCGTCATGGTCGACGGCAAGTCCGTCAAGCTCGAGAAATTCCACCACGCCAGCAAGGACGACGTCGTCCGCAACTTGAGCACCGAAGGCTTCCGGCTCATCGCCCTGGCCTACAAGCTGTTGCCGGAGTCCAAGAAGGAATATACCGTCGCCGACGAGTCTTGCCTGACGCTCCTGGGCTTCCTGGCCTTCCTCGACCCCGCCAAGGAGACGGCCGGGGCCGCCATCCGCCAGCTCCAGGCCGCCGGCATCAAGGTGAAGATCCTGACCGGCGACAACGAGCTCGTGACCCGCAAGGTCTGCGCCGACGTCGGCCTCACGATCGACCGGATCCTGCTCGGCAGCGAGGTCGCGGCACTGTCCGAGGCGGAACTGGAGGTGGCCGTCGAGGAGGCTACGGTCTTCGACAAGCTCGAGCCCGAGCAGAAGGAACAGGTCATCCGGGCGCTTCAGCGCCGTGGCCACGTCGTGGGCTTCCTGGGCGACGGCATCAATGACGCGCCGGCCCTCAAGGCCGCCGACGTCGGCATCTCGGTGGACGGCGCGGTCGACATCGCCAAGGAGTCGTCCGACATCATCCTGCTGGAGAAGAGCCTGACGGTGCTCCACGACGGCGTCATCATGGGCCGTCGGGCCTTCGGCAACATCGTCAAGTACATCAAGATGACCGGCAGCTCCAACTTCGGCAACATGTTCAGCGTCGTCGGCGGCAGCATCTTCCTGCCGTTCCTGCCGATGCTGCCGATCCAGATCATCGTCAACAACCTGCTCTACGACATCTCCCAGACTTCCATTCCGACAGATGGCGTGGACGAGGAGTACCTGGAAGCGCCGCGCCAGTGGCGTATCGACAAGATCCAGAAGTTCGTCCTGCTCATCGGCCCGGTCAGCTCGATCTTCGACTACGCCACCTTCCTGCTGATGCTCTTCGTCTTCAAGTGCTGGGCGAACCCGACGCTCTTCCATACCGGCTGGTTCGTGGAGTCGCTCCTGACTCAGACGCTCATCATTCACGTCATCCGGACCAACCGCATCCCCTTCCTCCAGAGTCGGGCCAGCCTCCCGCTCACGCTCACGACCGTCGGCATCGCGGCCCTCGGCATCTGGCTGCCCTACTCGCCGTTCGCCGGGGCCCTCGGCTTCGCGCCCCTGCCGCCGAGCTACTGGCTCTACATCGCCGGCTTCCTCGTGACATATTTCATCCTGACTCAACTGGTCAAGCGCTGGTTCGTCAAGCGCTTCGGCCAAGTCTAACCAAACACCCATGCAAAAGAGCGTCGTGCACGGTAAGCGAGCCGAGTTGGCCAGTGAGTTCCTGAAGAAAGAGATTGGGGCCGCGGGGGTCAAGACGGCTTTGGTCCTCGGCACCGGCTGGGGCGACGCCATCGAGCTCCAGGGAGCGAAGTCCGTCCCCTTCGCCAAGATCCCCGGTTTCGCCGGCCTCGGCGAGCTTGAAGGCCACGCGCGCCGCGCCGAATGCGGCATGCTGGCCGATAAGAAGGTCATCGTCCTGCGCGGTCGCATCCACCTGAACGAGGCGCCGTGCGATCGCGGCCTAGCCGAGATGGTCCGGCTCCAGATCGAGATGCTCGCCAAGCTCGGCGTCGAGAAGTTGATCCTCACGGCCGCCGTCGGCGCCCTGAACAAGGGAGCTGCCGGCATCCCCTATCAGGTCGGCGACATCTGCGTGCTCGACGGCTTCGTCACGATTTTCGCCCCGGACATGCCGCTCTTCGCCGGCGAGTTCTGCTCGCCCGAGGACGCCCTCGATCCCGCCCTCGCCGAAATCGCCCTCAAGTCCGCCGGCGAAATCGAGCCCCTGCTCACGGCCCACCATGGCGGCTACGTCATGATCCGCGGCCCGTTCTTCGAAGGTCGCAAGTACGACAAGCCGGCTCTCGCCGCGACCGGCGCCCGGGTCGTCGGCATGAGCACCCTGCCGGAAGCCTGCGTCGCCTCGCTCCATGGGCTGAAAGTGCTGGGCTTGTCTTTCGTCACCAATGACGACCTGGCGGTTCACTCGCATGAGTCCAACTTGGCCCGAGCCAAGGAATCCGGCCGTGCCTTGGGCAGCTACCTGACTCGCATCGTCAGCCAGATTTAGGCTAACTCCAGAAACGCCTCGCCTTAAAAACAGCGAGGCGTTTTTCTGTCGTTATTTTAGGCGAAAAATCGTGTCGCTGGGGGTTGACAAAAGAGCTTAAGTGTGGTTCACTTTAAGTGTTCCGAGAGTATCGGAACCGGAGAAATCCGTTCTTTCAAAACCCGTCTGCTTAGAGGACCGTCTCACGACGGCTCGGGCAGGAAAGGCCAGTCATGGCAACGAAGATTCGCTTTACTCGTCTGGGCAAGAATGTTGATGGTACGCTCGAAGGTTCCTGCGGCGTCATGGACGTGATGGTTGGCGACCTGGTCACCACCCGCCTCGTCGTCGACTGCGGCAGCATCCCCCGCCCCGGCGTCAATCCGCTGGACACGCTGAACCTCAACTTCTTCAAGGGCGGCAAGCCCATCGACGCGGTGTTCATCACTCACTCGCACGGCGACCACTGCGGTCTCGTGCCCTGCCTCGTGCCCTTCCTCGCCCCCAACGCCAAGATCTTCGGCACCACGTCGACGATCGCGGCACTCCGGGAAACGTGGACGTACGAGTTGCGTGACCTGACGTCCGCCGATGGCAAGCTCAAGCTGTCCTACGACGCGACGGCAATCACGGTGGCACTCGGTCGTCTCTCGGCCATACTGACGGCCGGCGCACACAAGTTCCTGGGCCTCGAAACCCTGGTCTGGCCCGCTGGTCACATGCACGGCGCGTGTTCCTACACGTTCCGGATCGGCGGCCACCACGTCCACTACGCCGGCGACACCTGTGATCATGCCATGCCCGGTCTCGACGGTCGCAAGCCCCTGCCGGAAGGTTGGAGCATCGACATCGCGGCTGGTGTGGACTGCACCTATGGTGCCTCCGGTCAGACTCCGTCTTGGGCTGACGAGGCTGCTCGCCTGATCCGCGAGGTCCGAGCCGCGCTCGAAGCCGGCCAGAAGGTGATGTTCTTCGCCTTCGGTCAGGAACGTGGCGGGGCCATCGCCGAGCTCCTCTCGGTGAGCGGCATCGCGGCCGACTTCCCGGTCTACATGGACGGCGCCTGTCGGGTGTTCACTCAGCTGTTCACCAGCGACGAGAATCTCTGGAGCCGCGGCGAACGTGCCTTCCAGATCAAGGGCGTCAAGATGATCAAGGACTGGAAAGAGCGCTTGCGGATCGCTCGCAGCGACAAGCCCTACGTCATCATCGCGGCCCCCGGCATGGGTGGACCCGGCGGAGTCTCTGGTGCCTTCTGGCGCCAGCAGAACCTCCCCAATCGGGACGCTCTCGTGGCCTTCAGCGGCTTCGTCGCCCCGGGCACCGACGGTCATCAGATCCTAGCCAAGGCTGCCGAGCGTTCGGCGAAGGGCGGGACCCCGTTCCTGACCTTCGTGGAACAGACCCGGGAGAATCCCGAGTCGCATGCCAACACCATGCCGCTCCGGGCCCAGGTCGACCAGTATCGGATCGGCGGGCACAATTCCCAAGAGCTCACCTACGGGTGGTTCGCGGAGAATCGTCCCAAGATCGCGATCCTGTGCCACGGCGACCAGGCTGCCATCGACCGGGTCGAACGGCATCTCGAAGGTCTCGGCATCAAGTCGGTCCGAGCCGACCAGACGCCAAGCGTCACCCTGACGCTCGAAGACTAGCAGACGTTTCAGCTTAGCCTTGACGGGCACTACCCTAAAAAGTGGTTGCCCGTCTTATTTTTTTCCGCGAAAACGAGTATGATGTCCGCGTTATGCAAATCCCCAAGCGCAAGCCCGGCAAGTACAGCGGCGACCCGGCCGACAACTACTTGAGCCCGGAGGCCATTGGCAAGCTCAAGAGCGACATCGAGCACATCGAGAAGATTTCTCGTCCCCGAGCCGTCATGGACCTCCAACGCGCCGCCGACATGGGCGACCGCTCGGACAACGCCGCCTATTCCGAGGCTCGCGGCCGGCTGACCGGCCTCGACATCCGCCTCCAGACCTTGAAGGAACGCCTGAAGTACGCCATCCCCATCAAGGCTGGAGTTGGTTCGAACGGCACGGTCCGCCTGGGCTCGACGGTCACGGTCGAGGTAAACGGAAAAAGCAAGGTCTATGCCATCGTCGGCGCCCAGGAGGCCGACCCCGGGAAGGGCCGAATTTCCTACCACTCCCCGCTCGGCTCGACCCTGATGAGCCGCCGTGCAGGAGAGAACGTCGGACTTGAGGTTGGCGGCAAGACTGTCAACTACCTAATAATCGAAGTCAGCTGAAATCAAACAGCCCCACGCCAAGATGACGCAGGGCCGTTTTTTCGATTAAGTTACTGGCCCAGAGCCGGAGTTGGGGCTGGCGTCGGAGCCTGACCAGGCGTACCGGAAGCGGCGCCCGTGGGCTGGGGCGGACGAACCTGGATCGAGGCGGCCATGATACTGCCGTCCGGGTTGGCCTTGCCCATCACCACCACGTTGTCACCGACGTTCAGGGAGTCCACGGTGACGTCAGTCGGCTTGGAGACCGTCGTCGAGGGCGCGAGGAAGACGATGGACGAGCCGCCAGCGCGATTCTGGACCGTAAGGCCCGTGGCGTCCTTAGAGAGGATTGTGCCGGTCAAAGCCCCACCGAAAGCCGAAGCCCCGGTGCGACCCGAACGGGCACCGCCGGCGAACGCCGCGGCTCGGGCCGCATTCGTTCCGGTCGAGCTCGCGGACTTAGACGAACTATATACGGAACCGCCCCAGAAGCCCAAGCCTCCGGCGACGACGGCGACAATCACGAGCAGCAGGATTTTCTTGACCATTTCGTTCTTCATAGGAAGATTTTGTTAGTTGTTTTTACAATTATTCGTAACGCAGGGCCTCAATCGGGTTCAGGCCCGAGGCCCGACGGGCCGGATACCAGCCGAACAGGACGCCGATGCCGGCCGAGACGCCGAAGGCCAGGGCCACCGAAGTCAGGGTGACTTGGGCCGGGATGGACATCAGCGCCGCGACAATCGCCGCTAGAGCCCAACCTAAGGCCACCCCCAGAATGCCACCGGCGAAGGTCAACATGACGGATTCGACCAGGAACTGACGGCTGATGTCGCGGCGGCGCGCGCCGATGGCCTTGCGCAGGCCGATCTCGCGCGTCCGTTCGGTGACGTTGGTGAGCATCATGTTCATGATGCCGATGCCGCCGACGAGGAGCGAGATGCCGGCGATGGCGGCGAGCAGCAGGGTGAAGGTGCCGGTCACGCTCGAGGCGGCCGCCACGATGTCGGCCTGGTTCATCACGCTGAAATCGGCCTGGGTCGGGTCGCTGATGTTATGGCGCTGGAGCAGGAGATTGGTGACGTCCTGCTGGACGGCGCTCATGGACTTCGCATCGACGACCTCGACGCTGATGGTGCTGACGTTGTCATTGCCGGCCAGGAAGTGCTGGGCCGTGGTAATCGGGATGTAGATGGTGTCGTCCTGGCTTCCGAAGCCACTGCCGCCCTTGGCCACGGTGATGCCGATGACCTTGAAGTTTATCTTGTTGATGCGAATAGTCTGACCGACGACGCCGGTCGCGCCGACCCCGAACAGGTCGTCGCGGGTGGTGGGCCCGAGCACGGCCACCTTATCCAGTCCCGTGACCTGGGAGGCGGTAATGAAGGAGCCTTCGTCAATCGCGACGCTGCGAACTTCAGTGTAACTCGGCACCGTACCGACAATGGAGGTGTTCGTGTTAGTGCCCTTGGCCGTGACTTGATAGCGCTTCGTGACTTCCGGCGCCACCGCCTTGATGTCCGAGGAGGCAGTGGCGATGGCATCGGAATCGAGGATGGTCAAGGTTGCAGCGCTGCCTCGACCGGCACTGACGGCGGCGCCCGTCCGGCTCCGTTGGGCGCCCGGCGTGACCAGGACCAGGTTCGAGCCGATGGACTGGATGCGCGATTGAATTGAGTTCTGGGTACCGCGTCCGATGGCCGTGAGGGCCACGACCGAGGCGATGCCGATGACAATGCCGAGGATTGTCAAGGCCGACCGACCCTTGTTCACGGTCACGGCGGCGTAAGTCTCATGGATGAGGTCAGACGTCAGCATGGTGGTGGATGTTAGTGAGGCGCGGACTCTTGTTGACCTCGTCCGTGACGATCCTGCCGTCAAGGAGGCTGATGATGCGATCGGCGTGCTCGGCGACGTAGCGCTCGTGGGTGATGAGGATGATGGTGCGCTTCTGCTCGCGGTTGAGCCGCTGGAAGGTGTCGAGCACGATCTCGCCGGTCTTGGTGTCGAGGTTGCCGGTCGGCTCGTCGGCCAGGACGATGGCCGGGTCGTTGACCAGGGCCCGGGCGATGGCGACGCGTTGCATCTGGCCACCGGAGAGCTGGTTCGAGAGGTGATCCCAACGGTCCTTGGGCAAGCCCGCGGCCTCGAGCGCCAAGCCGGCCCGCCGGTTGCGTTCCGCCGGCGGCACTTGGGCGTAGATGAGCGGGAGGGAGACATTACGTAGGACCGTCGCTCGCGGCAGGAGGTTGAATGACTGGAAGATGTAGCCGATGCGGTCGCGCCGCACGTCGGCCAGCTCATCGTCGGACAGCTTCTCAACGTCATGCCCATCGAGATCGTATTTTCCCGAAGTCGGGCGGTCGAGCGCCCCGATGATGTGCATCAGAGTCGACTTACCCGAGCCGGACGGCCCCATGATGGCCACGAACTCGCCGTCGGCCACCTTGAAGGTGATGCCGAAGAGCACCTGGGTCACGGAGTCGCCGTTGCGATATTCCTTGTTGACGTTAACCAGTTCGATCATATCAGTTGCCTCGCGGCGCGCCGCCGCCGAAGCCGCCGCCGAAGCCGCCGCCCACGCCGGGAATGCGGAGCCCGCCAGCCGCCGCCGGTGTGGCGGCAGCGGTCGTCTTGCTGGGCGCCGCCGACTTGATCACGACCATCTGGCCCTCCGTCAGGCCGCTCGTGATCTCCGTCGAGGTATCGTTGCTGTCCCCGACTTCGACCGTCACTTGAGTCGGCAGCGTCTTGGTCGTGACCGAACGCTGGCTAGACAAGGCCGGATCGCGGAAGACCTGGACGTAGTTGGTGCTGCCTTGGGTCTTGACGGCGGCGCTCGGCACGAGCAGCACGTCGGGCTTGATGTTGGTGATGATCGCGGCGTTGACGCTCATGCCCGGCTTGACTCGCGTGTCCTGCGAGTCGAACTGGATTCGGACATTGTAGTTGACGACGCCCTGGGAGACGGTGCCGATGACGTCAACGGAAGCGACCTCACCGGCGATGCTCAACCCGTCGATGGCGTCGAAGGTCAGCGTGACCTTCTGGCCCGCCGCGACCTTGACCGCGTCGACTTCGTTCAAAGTGATGGTCGCCAGGCGCTTCTGGGTGACCAAGGTCACGACCGTCGAGTTGGTGCCGACGTTGTCGCCCTTCTGGATGCTGGAGGCCGCGATCGTGCCGTCAAACGGCGCCTTGGTCACGTAGTTCGCCAAGTTCTGCTGGGCGTCGGTCAGGGCATTGGCCTTCTGGGTCAAGGAAAGCTCCGAAGCCTGAAGGTCTAGCGGGTCGGCTCCAGCCACGAGCTTGGCGAGCGATTGGGTCGTCTGGATCACGTTTTCTTTGGCGGCGTCGATGGCGTCTTGGTCTTTCTTCAGGTTGATGGGCGTGTCGCGCTGGTTGGCGACGAGAGTGTCGTTGGCATTCTGCGTCGCGGAGATGTCACCGTTGATTTGCGAGATGTCCGAAGTCATCTTCGGACGCATGGTGTTCACCGTCGAGGCGATGGAGAAAGGGCTGTAGGTGGTGTTGACGACGGCATCGAGCATGGAGTTGGCGCTCTGGAGCGCCTGAGAGACGGCCAGCTCGGTCTTCAGGGTCCGGGAAATCAGGTCGGAAAGCGTCGCGTTGTCGCTCGTTCGCGGCACGGTCTTGAAGAAGGTGAAGGTGTCATTGTAGGCGGCAATGGCGGCGTCGTGATCGTGCAGCCAGATGACGATGAGAGGCGAATTGGCCCCGAGGATGTTCTGGAAGGACGAGACGTTGGCCTCCGAGCTGATGTCGGTGCCGCGCAAGTCGCGCAGGTCCTTCATGTGGTTGGGCATGTCGAGGAAGGCGCTCGAAACCGAGTTATAGCCGTCGTCGTAGGCAGTCTGGGCCGTTTGGGCCGAAGTGGACCGAAGCTGGGCGAGGTTCGTCTCAGCTTGGGCTTCGGAGCGCTGGGCCTGACTCACGGCATCGGTGGCTTGGGTGACGCTCAATTGGTCAGCCGGCGTCTTCAGCTTATCAAGCGACAGCTTGGCGCTCTGGTAGGACGAGAGCGCGTCGCGCACGGACTTCTGGGCATTGGTGCTGTCCAGACGCATGAGCACGTCGCCGGCCTTGACCGTTGCTCCGATGGCCGGGCCATTCATGAGGGCGTTGCCGCTGGCCTGGCTCTGGACGTTCAGCTGATCCAAGGCCGAGACTTGGCCGGTGCCGCTCAAGGTGGAAATCAGCGGCCCGCGCGTGGCGGCGGAAAGCGTGTAGGTCATCGAGGTGTCTTTGGGGCCATAAGCCCGGTAGCCGTAAAAACCGGCGACGCCCAGGCCGATGATGATGAGACCGGTGATGATCTTGTGACCGACAATCGCGTTGCGCAGACGTGCGAGCATATTTTATATGACGTTTAACGAGTTTTCGGGAAGCCGCCGGGCATGACCCTGATGAGATGGGCCTCGATGCGTCCCAGGTCGTCGGGCCGGCCGATGACGTTGATCACGTCGCCGACTTTGAGCTCGTCCAAATCGACTTTCTTGCTCTGGCGGATGATGGCGGTCCCGGTCGCGGGAATCACGAACCGCTCGGCGTTGTCCTGGCCCCGGACGACGATCCCGTCGGCATCGACGGCGATGATCTCGCCCGTGACGCCGTGGCCGCTCATGTCCGCCGGTCCGGATGCGCGCGGGGAAAGCCCGCCGCCCTGAAACGGGCTCATGGGCTGGGCCGGACCGCCGAAATTACGGGCGTAATTCTCGCCCCACTTGCAGTTGAAAAACGCCCGGTGCAAGCCAGCCAAGTAACCGGCCTGGAACACGACAAGGATGGCCGCCGCGACCCCAAGGGCCCACATCAGGAAACGGAAGGCCTTGGATTGGGTGAACTTCACTTTCTCTCCCGGCGCTTTTTCCGGCATGTTGTTTTCCGACATGTTCATATTTGCTTAAACGCCCTTTAGGTGGCCCTTGAGGTTGACCGTCGGGCCCATGAGCCTGTCGATCCGGCGAATCATCCACAGGAAAGCGAAGACGGCGGCGCAGGCCAAGGTGAGTTGCGCGACCGGCAGGGTCTCGATGATGGACAGCCCGATGTCTTGCCAGGCGGCCAAGGCCCCATGCCAGTCGGCGGCGGCGGTCTGGAGGAATTCTCCGATGCCGGAACGCATCGCCCCGTCCCAGGTGGCATAAATGGCATAGGCGGCGACTGTGGCTGAGGCAATCAGCCCCACGAACGGCAGAGCCAGCTGATGCGCCAAAAAGCGCCGTCGTTCCAGGCGGGCTATTTTCGAGAGGGTCCGGTCGAACAGTTCGACCGAGGGCCCTGAATCGGCTTTTCGGAACCAGGCGTCGAGCTTATTGGTCATATTTGCAGGCAATAGTTATACGGGGCTAGGGCTAATTTTGGTGCAAATCAGGGAGGTGTCATGAGCTTCCTTAAGGCCAAGACAGCACGCCGATAGCGACTTTTGACCGTATTAAGGGGTTCTTTCAGGATTTCGCCCAATTCCTCGAAGGTCAGCTCATTCTGATGGCGCAGGACCACGACCTCGCGAAAAGGCGGCGGGAGCTTATTCAGGGCCGACTGCAGTTCCGTAGCGGCCACGGCGGCATCAAGCGCGACTTCAGGCAAGTCAGCGTCGTCCTCGAGGTTGTCGGCGAGCGGATTGTTGCCGTAATCATCCTCAAACGAGGAAAAAGAGCGGTCGCGACGCTTGCGCAACCAGTCGAGAGCGGCGTGCCGGGCGATGCCGAAGAGCCAGGACCGGAAGTTGCCGTCCAGCCGAAATTGCTTCAGCTGACGCCAGGCCTTGATCAGCGTCTCCTGGGTCAAGTCGTCGGCGTCGTGGGTCGAGCCCAGGAAGCGCAGGAGGAAGCCGTGGACCGCGCCGAAGTGACGCCCGAAAAGAAGCCTCAAGGAGGCCTCGTCGCGGTCCTGCTGGTACCGCAGGATGAGTTCGCGGTCGCTCGGTTCCGTTTCACTCATGAATCCAGGTCAATGTCCCAGGTCGTGCTTTCCTTCTTGTCTTCGAGTTTGATGCCCAGCCCGGAGAGCTCCTGCCTGATCCGATCGGCGGCGGCGTAGTCCTTGTTGGACTTGGCGGTTGACCGCTCCGCAATCTGCGCCTGGATCTGGGCTACGTCAAGTTTCCGTTCCTTCAGGAACCGATTTCGGGCCCGTTCCAAATATGACGTCGGGCTGTCTTCCAGGATACGCAAGATGCCGGAAATCTTCCTGACTGTCTCGATGAAATATGCGGCGCCGGTCGAGAGCTCGTCAGGCGTCAATCCCCCGTTTTCCAAGACTTGATTGGCGCGGCGGAAGGCGTCCGAGAAGGCAGCCAGCGCGAGAGCCGTGTTCAAGTTGTCGCTCATCGCCGCCTCGAACTCGGCCAGCAGGGCGTCAGCCGCGAGCTTGAGTGGGTTCTTCGCCCCAGGCACGCCCGACCGCGCCTTGTCCCCGAGCGCCGCCAGGGTCCGGTAGAAGCCGGACAGGCGAATGCCGGCGCTCCGGAAGAGGTCCTCGGTGAAATCGAGCGGCGACGAGTAGTGCGACGAGAGGATGGCCAGCCGGATGACCTCGGGCTCGTGCGCGGCGAGCGCCTGTTTCACGGTGGTGAAGTTGCCGAGGCTCTTGCTCATCTTGACGCCGCCC